>CERN01005121.1_pt1 | contig 27364 bp, 24 predicted proteins | sample 530761 | NCBI WGS metagenome assembly CERN01 (sample SAMEA2620947, study PRJEB7988) | marine metagenome | isolation source: saline water (ENVO:00002010), including | reverse complement strand
GGCGGCAATCCGCGCCGCCCCCGACCCGGCAAACACCACCAGAACCAGAACCGCCATTGCAAATGTCGCCCCCGGGGCCGCCAGCATCACACCCGATGCGCTTGCCATCAGGGCGGTACTGATCGCCAACCACAAGGCGGCGCGATATTGCGGGGCGGCCTTTTCGGAAATCAGCGCCACCAACAGGGCCACCGAAAGACCGGCCTGAAACACCACATGATCGTGCAGACCAAACTGGGCGGCGATAATCCCCTGCCCGATGGCAAGCGCGACAAAGGTCGCAACCGGGGCCGGTTTCGCCGCATCCTCGTCGCTTGTAACAACAGATTTTGTCGATGTTTTGGCGGATTTTGCCGATTTGCCGTTCTTTTTGCCCCTGCCCTTGGTCACAGCCGGGTCTTCGTCCTCTTCAAAATTGGGGCGCGTCACCCACAAAAAGGACGCACCGATCAGGATATAGGTGATCCACACCAGCGTCACCAAGCCGCCCGGATGATACAAAAGCCCGGTAACCGGGGCCGCCAGAACCAGCCAGCCGCCAAGCAGCATCAACAAAATTGCGACAATCGCGCAAGCGCGCGCACGCAAATGTGCGAAATCAAGGATAGCGCCGCAAACGCCGCCCAGCACCAGCATCAGAAGTGCTGCCCCCACACCGCCCCGGGCGGTTGCAGGCAAACCGATGGCCGCCGGGACGGCAACCACCACCGCCGGAATAACCGCAGCCAGCACCATGCGCCGCGCAAGGGCCCGGTCAAGGCCCAACCAAAGGGCAAGCATCAAGACCGTGGTAATAACACCGGACACCAGAATGGCGAGCCAAAAGGGACTGTCGACAAACACGTTGGGCGATCCTGCCTTCTTGTTGTTTCATTTCAACCTGCGCGAACATGGCCTGCGCGCAGATGCGAATAGCCATCCCACAATCAGGTTCAGAACCTGTTAACCATCGGCGAAAAAATCACCTCGGCTTATCGCGCCCGATCATGGCGATTGCCAAGGCAAAAATGCGGCAAGGATCACATGATATCGATAACCCGATGTCACGGGAACTTCGCAAAGGAAACTATTGACCGGGTGACCGCGCAATAGGCTATGCTCGGCAGATAGACGGGCCACGTCGCCAGACGACAAACGCACCATCCACATGGCGCGATGTTCAGGCGAGAGTTACCTGCGAGATAACAACAAAGAGGCAGGTTGCCATGACAAGAGTTAAATCGATCTGTGTTTTTTGCGGCGCTTCGAACGGCAAAAACCCCCAGCACATGGAAAACGCGATTGCGTTTGGCAAAATGATGGCCGAACGCGGCATCACTCTGGTTTACGGTGGCGGCCGTATCGGATTGATGGGCGCAGTTGCCGATGCGGTCATGAAAAATGGTGGCAAGGTGGTCGGCATCATCCCGGCCCATCTGGATGACATCGAAGTCGGCCATAAGGGGCTTAGCGAACTGATCGTCTGCAAATCCATGTATGAACGCAAGGTCGAAATGTTCAAACGTTCGGATGCGTTCGTCACCCTTGCCGGTGGCCTTGGCAGCCTTGACGAAGCCTTCGAAGCGCTAACGCTGCGCCAGCTTGGCATCCATGACAAGCCGCTGGTGTTCATGAACGCCCTTGGATATTGGGACAAATGCCTTGATATGATTGATGGCATTATCGAAGACGGCTTTGCACGTGAAAGCAACCGCAACCTGTTTACGGTGGCCGAAACGCTGGATGAAGTGTTTGAACAGCTTGAAGCCGAACCCGCCCCAAAATTCGATCCGCGTGAAAAGCTTCTTTAAGCCCGATTTAACGGCCAGGATATCCAATCCGCAAGATATCGATTCTTGCGGATTTTTCTTTGTAAAATTCTAATCAACATACTGATATTACATTTATTTTAGTAACTTGACATATATCATCGTGATTGCATTTGCCGCCTGTTTTACTTCCCGAACCACCATCATTTGGGAGAGAGCAAATGAAATCGTATCGTGGTCTGGTCGGCAGCCTTGTTTCCATTGCTGCCATGCTGGGGGTCGCCGGGAACGTCCTTGCAGCAGAACCACTATCACCTTCTGACTTGCGCAAGACGGCCCTTGAGCATTTCGAAGTCATTCCGTCAATGGTACCTGCCGTCAAAGGCAACGCGGTCACACGCGAAAAGGTCGAACTGGGCAAGATGCTGTTCTTTGATCCGCGTCTGTCGGCCAGTGCGCTGATTTCGTGCAATACATGCCACAATCTGGGCATGGGTGGGGATGACAACCTTGAAACATCCATCGGTCATGGCTGGCAGAAAGGCCCGCGTAACGCCCCGACCGTTCTGAATGCCGTGTTTAACGAGGCACAGTTCTGGGACGGACGTGCGGAAGACCTGAAGGCACAGGCCAAGGGCCCGGTTCAGGCCGGAGTTGAAATGGCGAGCACCCCCGAACGCGTTGTCGAGGTACTGAAAAGCATGGGCGATTACGTCCAGAAATTCGTCCACGCCTTCCCGGGTGAAAGCGACCCGGTAACGTTTGATAACATGGCCAAGGCGATCGAGGCGTTCGAAGCAACCCTGATCACCCCGGCATCACGGTTTGACCAGTTCCTCGAAGGAAACGATGCCATCCTGACCAAAACCGAAATGGCCGGACTTGAACTGTTCATCGATACCGGTTGTGCATCCTGCCATAACGGGGTGAATGTCGGTGGCACCGGTTATTATCCGTTCGGTGTTGTCGAACAGCCGGGTGCGGAAATCCTGCCGCCCGATGACAAGGGCCGCTTTGCCGTGACCCAGACGGCAACGGATGACTATGTGTTCCGCGCCGGACCGCTCCGCAATATCGAACTGACCGCACCCTATTTCCATTCCGGCAAGGTCTGGGACCTGGAGCAGGCGGTTGCGATCATGGGATCAAGCCAGCTTGGTGCTGAACTTGACAACAGCCAGATCAAGGCGATTACCGCCTTCCTCATGACCCTGACCGGGGAAGCGCCGCGGGTGGAATATCCAATCCTGTCGGTCAGCAGCAAAACCACACCCAAACCGGCCGCAATGGTCGCAAACTGATCCCACAGGGGTGTGGAAAAGCAGAAAGTAGCCGCAAAGGTGCGAACCCCGACACGCTCTTTGCGAACCTGCCGCCCGACACAACCCGGGCGGCATTTCTTTTGCCTATTTCAGTTCCATTCCCTCACCGCCAGAGGCCCGTGCACCTGATAACTGCATCACCCGGCGTTTATACATATCGGCAACCCAGTTGGTCGCCTGCTTGATACCTTCGGCGGCCCGCAGATCGCGATGAACAATCAGCCAGATATCAGAATCCAGCGTCTCGATCGGGCGCGAAACCCGGGCCAGTGCCGGGTCGCTGTCGCCCAGAAAGCACGGCAAAATTCCCGCCCCGATCCCGGTGCGCAATGCATTTTGCAGCATCGCGGTATTGCCCGCGCGAAATAACGGTTTATTGCCGTCAATATGGGCCAACAACCAGCGCTGGCTTTCATAAAGGTCGAATTCTTCCGAAAAACAGATCCACGGCGCATTGGCAAATACCCGATCCGGTCCCATACCCCGCATATCGTACGCCAATCTTTCGGTCGCATAGACCGCACATGAAATCGTGCCAAGCCGCTTGGTAATGAAATCCCCGGTCAAAGGCAAACCATGCCGGACGGCAAAGTCCGCCTCGCGCTTGGTCAGCAATTGCGTATCATCGGATTGCCGGATTTCAAGATAAAGCCCATCGGGTTTGCTATCAATCTGACCTGCCAGAAACAGGGCCGACCACGCACTGGCGGTCAGGCGAACCTGCCGGTCGCGAATGCCCGATATCGCATCGCCCTGCCGATGGAAGGCAAAGGCGGCTTCTTCCATCGCCTCGGCGCGCGGGCGTAAATCGCGCCCGGCTTCGGTCATGCGCAATCCTTCTGGCAGGCGATCAAACAGCACCACGCCGACGACATCTTCAAGGGCGGACAAATGCCGCCCCAATGTCGGCTGGCTGACGCCAAGCTCCTGAGAGGCCGCCCTGAGGCTGCCGGTGCGCGCAAGTGCAAGAAACACGCGTATGTGATCCCAGTCCGGTTTTTTGGTTGTCATCGGGGGCCTCGGTTGGTGGTTGGGGCGCGATACAGGATTGAATAACGGATCATCAAAAAATCCCGTTGTTATTCATTATTGGATCACCACCAATCCCGCAAGCCATGGTTGCGCGGGTACAGACATAGAGCCACAAGTATTTGCAAGGTATGATTATTCGGGATCGCCGGACTGAGGCAGATGTTCAAAAATGCTGCCCGGTCCGGTCCATTTGCCATCGGGCTCGGTCGGCCAGCGCTGATCGACGTCAGCGGCAAGATCGGCCAGCGTGACCGACGCAAACCGTTCAAGCAAAAGTTTCTCGGCGGCGTCAAACGAACTGCCAAGGGCGGCATTTACCGCCTGTTCAACCAGACATTCGGGATGTTCGACCGCAACCCCCATGGCAAAGATCGACGGGTTGCCAAGCGCGTTATGGATATCAAGAAACGTGATTTCCGAAAGCGGACGAATAATCACCCATCCGCCGCCATGTCCCTTTTCGGATCGCACATAACCGGCATCGCGCAACCCTGCCATCGTGCGCCGAACCACAACCGGATTGGTATCAAGCATCCGGGCAATCATGTCGGACGTCATCGCCCCGCCAAACCGATCCATATGGATCAGGACGTGCAACATGCGGGAAAGGCGACTGTCACGGCGCATTGATGGTTTCCTTGGTCTGGCAATATTGCGGCCAGACTATCGGGCTTTGGCGCATATTCGCAACACCAAAAGTTTCAAGACGCTTGACACTGCAAAATCACGATACTTATAAAGTTACATGATTCATTTTCAGTTACCGCACGGAGCCCCGATATGTCTGATACATCCGCACCCTCATCATCTGGCAATCCAGTTTCGATGCGGGACCCGCAAAAACTTTATGATGCGATCATCATCGGTGCCGGTTTTGCCGGTTTATCCGCTGCCATGCAGTTGGCCCGCGCCCGCAAAGAGATTTGCATCATTGATGCCGGATTGCCGCGCAACCGTTTTGCCACGGCATCGCATGGCTTTTTCGGGCTGGATGGCAAAAGCCCGGACGAAATTACCCGTCTGGCGATGGGGCAAATTCGCGCCTATCCCACCGTCAGCATTGCGCATGGCATGGCAAAAACCGCGACCCGACTGGAACCGGATACCGCCGGAACCGGGGACGAAGACAGCAACCGTTTCAAGGTGTCGCTGGAAGATGGCCGCCGCTTTCAGGCCCGCCGCCTGATCCTTGCCACCGGCGTGGTTGACACCCTGCCCGACATTCCCGGTCTGATGCCGCGTTGGGGCAAAACCGTGCTGCATTGTCCCTATTGCCATGGTTACGAAGTTCGTGACCGGGAACTTGGCGTGCTGGCAACCGGCCCGATGTCCACCCATCAGGCAATGATGATCCCGGACTGGGGCCCAACGACCTTCTTCACCCAAGGGAAATACGAACCGGAACCTGAAATCCGCACACAGATGGATACGCGCGGCATCACGATTGAACAAAGCCCGATAGTCGAACTGATCGGCACCGCCCCCGAACTTGATGCCGTTAAACTGGCCGACGGGCGCACCAAACCCATTCAGGCCCTGTTTGCCGGGCCAACTGTTTCAATGACCAATCCACTTGCGGAAATGCTGGGTTGCAGGTTCGAAGAAGGCCTTGCCGGACCGTTCATCAAGGTCGACGCATCACAGGAAACCAGCATCCCCGGCGTCTTTGCCGCTGGTGATGCCGCCACCGCGCGCCACAATGCCACACTGGCCTCGGCCGCGGGCGTTCTGGCCGGGGTTGGGGTGCATCAGTCGTTGATTTTTACATAGTTGAAACGCAATCACAGCAATCTCGCGACATGATTTTCACCCGGCCATCGGGGCATCCCGGTGGCCGCAATCATACTGGAGAAGGACCGAAAACAACATTCATACGAATGTCACTCTTCTGAAATCTTAGTGACAACGAAGCTCTATATGATCGCGGTTATGTTCAAAACAACAAATCAAGCGATCAGATGAACATCTCAATCCGGCAACGCCATATTATCGATATTCTGCGCCGTGATGGCTTTGCATCCATTGATGCATTGGCGGACCAGTTTGAAGTCACACCACAAACCGTGCGTCGCGACGTCAATATTTTAAGCGACGCCAATCTGGTGCGCCGACGCCATGGTGGGGCCGAATACGCCGGCGAGCCGGGCATGAACCTGTCATATGACAATCGCCAGGTGACCAACATTGCCGCCAAGCACGCCATTTCGCTGCATGTTGCCGGGAAAATTCCCGACGGGGCATCAATCCTGATCGGGATCGGCAGCACACTTGAATTGCTGGCGCTTAATCTGGCGGATCATCGCAACCTGACCGTCATCACCAACAATCTGAATGTCGCGATGGCGCTGGGCACAAATACCAGCAACCGGATCGTTATTCCTGGCGGCACTGTGCGTCTGCCCGATCGTGACCTGATCACACCGGACGCCGAAGAGATGTTCCATAACTACAAAGCTGATTTCGGTATTTTCGGTGTTGGTGGAATTGAAACCGACGGAACGTTGACCGACTTCGACCATCGCGAAGTCGCCTTGCGTCAGGCGATCATTGGAAACTGCCGAAATTCCATTCTGGTTGCCGATCAATCGAAATTCGGTCGCCCGGCCCCGGCCAAGGGCGGGCACCTCACCGATCCCGACATGATCGTCATTGATCAAAAACCCGGTGGTGATTTTAACGCCCTGTTCCAGCGCCAGGACATCCTCGACCGGCTGCAAATAGCAAAAGGCGAAACTCTCAAATGACGTCTCAGACCCCCGACACCCAAAGACCCTTTATCAGGATCGAAAATGTTTCACGCATTTTTGACGGTGGAAACGGTGTTCATGACCTTTCCGTTGATATACCGCGCGGCAGCTTTGTTGTTCTGCTGGGGCCCTCCGGCTGCGGAAAGTCAACCACGCTGCGTCTGATTGCAGGTCTTGAAACCGCCGATCAGGGTCGCATTCTGATTGACGATCAGGACGTCACCGCAGTCCCGCCGTCAAAACGACAGCTATCCATGGTGTTTCAATCCTATGCGCTGTTTCCTCACCTTAGCGTCGCAGAAAACATTGTTTTTGGCCTGAAGGTTCGCAAATGCGCCAAGGCTGAAATGGCGAAACGCCTAGCCGATGCGCTCGGTGTGACCGGACTGGAAGGGTTGGAGAAACGCAAGCCTGCCGAACTTTCGGGCGGACAACGTCAACGGGTTGCACTGGCACGCGCCATCGTTGCCGGGCATCCGCTGTGCCTGATGGATGAACCACTATCCAATCTGGACGCAAAACTGAGGCATTCCGTGCGCAAGGATATTCGCGACCTGCAGCAACGCCTTGGCATCACGGTGGTGTATGTCACCCACGATCAAACCGAAGCGATGAGCATGGCAGATATCGTCATCCTGATGAAGAATGGCCGTATCGAGCAGGCTGGAACCCCGGCAGACCTTTATCTGAAACCCGCCACCGCCTTTGCTGCAAGCTTTGTCGGCAGCCCGCCAATGGGGCTATTGCCAGCAACCGCAATCCCGTCCGACGCCCTACCAAGCGGTGCACGACCCGACAATCTGATTGTCGGCATCAGACCCGAAGACATCAAACTTGATACCGACCAGCAAAACAGTGCTTCGGGCCTCTCCGCGACGGTCATATCCAGCGAGTTCCTGGGACCGGAAACCTTTGTCTATCTGTCAATAGACGGAACCGACGGGACAACGGCCCGCCTGCCCGGTCGTGTGCATCTTTCGCCCGGGACACAAGTCTCGCTCAGTTGGGCTGGCGTTGCTGCCCACTGGTTTGATCGCGAACACGGTCATCGTCTTTCGGCGGCGATGAACGACCATGCAACGCAAAAATCTTTTGTTACGACGACCAATCACTCAGCAATTCCGACATCGTAAAAGGACAGAAACCGATGCGTAATTCCATTACCAGTGCCGCTTTTGCTGCCGGTCTGCTTGCTTCGGCGGCAACCCCGGCCTTTGCCGCAACCGAACTGACAATGTATTACCCCATCGCCGTTGGCGGTGCGTTGACCGAAGTAATCGACGGCATGATTGACGGTTTTGAAGCCGAACATCCCGACGTCAAGGTCAATGCGATTTATGCCGGAAACTATGACGACACCCGACTGCGTGCGGTTTCTGCAATCAAAAGCGGCGATCCGGCGCAGCTTTCGGTGATGTTTTCGATCGATGTCTATGACCTGATCGAACAGGATTTGATCATTCCGTTTGATGATGTTGTCAAAACCGCAGAAGACAAGGAATGGCTTAACGGCTTCTATCCGGCGCTGATGGCCAATGGCAAAGTCGACAACAAAACCTGGGGCATCCCGTTCCAGCGTTCAACCATCGTCATGTACTACAACAAGGACATGTTCCGCGAAGCCGGTCTTGATCCTGAAACTCCACCCCAGACCTGGGAAGAAATGGTTGCCGCGGGCAAGGCCCTTTCCAAAGACGGCAAATGGGGTCTGATGGTTCCGTCCACCGGATATCCTTATTGGATGTTCCAGTGCTTCGCCATTCAGAATGGCAAGGAACTGATGAATGCCGACGGAACGGAAACCTATTTCGATGATCCTGCCGTTATCGAGGCTCTTGAATATTGGCGCGGCCTCGCCACAAAAGAAAAGATCATGCCTGAGGGCACGATTGAGTGGGGCACACTTCGTCAGGCTTTCGTGCAGGGTCAGACCGGCATGATGTGGCATTCGACAGGCAACCTGTCTGCTGTCAAAAAAGAAGCCAAGTTTGACTTCGGTGTTGCCATGCTTCCGGCGCACAAAAAGCCCGGTTCACCGACCGGGGGCGGCAACTTCTATATGTTCAAGGGTTCCAGCCCGGAACAGCAGGCCGCGTCGCTTGACCTGATCAAATACATGACCGCGCCGGAACGTGCCGCAGAATGGTCAATTGCAACCGGTTATGTCGGCGTTACCCCGGCATCCTACGAAACCGACGCGCTGAAATCCTATGCCAGCGAATTCCCGCAGGCTGTGGTTGCCCGCGATCAGCTTAACGTCGCGATCCCGGAATTCTCGACCTATGAAACGGCCCGTGTTCGTGAATCTCTTAACAACGCCATTCAGGCGGCCCTGACCGGAGAAAAATCGCCGAAACAGGCCCTGATCGACGCCCAGGAAGATGCCAACCGTCTTCTTAAGGCGTTCAACTAAGCCGATCTGCTGCCGGGACGGTTTCCCCCCGTCCCGGCCCTTTTGCTTTCTTCATTTGAAATCCTTTTGAATTCAGGACGTGGCCTCGATGGGTGATCAGCCTCGAAACGATCTGGCAGCAATACAAAGACGCAAACTTGCTCTTTACGGTTGGATGCTGATGGCACCGTCGTTGGCGTTGCTTAGCCTGTTTGCATTTTACCCGGCCATCGCGACCTTCTTTGGCAGTCTTTTTACCCGTGGCACAACACGCCGCCCCAGCAGCTTTGCGGGATTTGAAAACTATCTTGATCTGTTTGCCGATCCGACATTCTGGACCGTGGCAGGCAACAATCTGATTTATGCCGGGGTTACAATTCCGGTTTCGATCATCTTTGCCCTGATCATGGCGCTTTGGGCCAACGCGCATATTCCCGCACGAAGCTTTGTGCGCAGCGCCTATTTCACGCCGACAATCCTGCCGATGATTGCCGCGGCGAATTTATGGTTGTTTTTCTATACCCCCGATCTTGGCATCATTGATCGTATTACCGGATTTTTCGGCGCGGAACCGACCAACTGGCTAGGGCAGCCCGAAACGGCACTGGCCGCGGTCATCATCGTGACGATCTGGAAAGAAGCCGGGTTCTTCATGATCTTCTATCTGGCAGCCCTTCAGACCATTCCGCCGGACCTCCGCGAAGCGGCCCGCATTGAAGGGGCCGGTCGCTGGACCTATACACGACGGGTGCTTTTGCCGCTTTTGATGCCAACCACGATATTCGTCTTTGTCAATGCGCTAATCAATTCGATCAAACTGATCGATCATCTGTTCATCCTCACCAAAGGCGGGCCGAACAATGCGTCAAAACTGATCCTTTACTGGATCTGGGAAATGGCATTCGCCTATTTCGACCGCCCGCATGCCGCGGCAATGACCATGATGGTTTTGCTAGTACTTGGTATCGTCGCAATCGTGCAATTCCGACTGGTTGAAAAACGGACCCATTACCGATGAACGTACATCTCGGCACCCGCCCATCACACATCGCCCAACCACATATTCGGTTCCCCGATCTTGCCAGGATTCTCGATACGCTGGGCGCATGGGTTCTTGCTCTTGTCTGGATTGCGCCGCTGTTATTTGCCCTTTGGGCGGCACTGCAACCGTCGGGCAGTGCACTGGAACTTGATTTCAGTGCACCACTGACCTTGCAGAATTTCATTGATGTCTGGAATGCCGTGCCTTGGATCGGCTATTTCGTCAATACGCTTACGCTTGTGTCCCTGATCCTGATGGGTCAGCTTGTTTTGTGCACATTGGCCGGTTTTGCCTTTGCCCGGTTTGCGTTCCGCGGCCGTGATGCCCTTTTCATTCTGGTGCTGTTGCAGTTGTTCATCCTGCCAGAAGTTCTGATTGTCGAAAACTATGCCATAGTTGCCAAACTGGGCCTGTTTGATACCGCCCTTGGCATCGGCCTGCCCTATATGGCCAGCGCATTTGGCATTTTCCTGCTGCGTCAGGCCTTCAAATCCGTACCGCTTGAACTTGAAGAAGCCGCACGTATCGAGGGATGCAGCTGGATGGGCGTTTTGTGGAAGGTTTATGTCCCTGCGGCCAAGCCGGTTTATCTGGCGTATGCGCTGGTGTCGGTGGCGACCCACTGGAACAATTTCCTGTGGCCGCTTATCGTGACAAATTCACAGGAAACCCGGCCCTTGACCGTGGGGCTTTCATTGTTCGGTGCGCCGGAAACCGGTGTTGATATTTCGGTGATCAGTGCTGCCACCATCCTGACCATTTTGCCGCTTCTGATCGCCTTCCTGATTTTCCAGCGCCAGTTCATTCAGGCATTTCTGCGTGCCGGGATCAGATGAACCGCAAGCTGTCCCGTTGACCCGGCGATACAAATTTGAATAACGCCACTTAAATATCGGGCATGGCTATTCATTCCTGAATCCAACAGACTGGCAACGTTCATAACTTTTGAAGTTTTTTCATATGCCGGTTCTGATCCTGCTTGTCAGCACAACAGTCGTCTGGGCGATGCTTCTGGTGTGCAACCGGATTGCATTGACAGCGTTTGATGTCGATGTTTATGCCATGACCTGCTGGCAGCTGGTTTTCGGCGGGCTGGCACTTGTGCTGATGGCGCCTGGAAGGCTCATTCCGTGGCGGCAATTCACCTTGCCGATCAACTGGGCATATGGGGTTTTGCGCGTTCTGACCGGGGTCAACTGGACCGCGGCACTGGTCTATATCAGCGCGCCTGAAAGCGGAATTTTATCACAAACCGGCATGCCGATGGCGGCCCTTGCCGCGGCCTTTATCCTTGGTCGCGCACCGGGCAAGGCGGAATGGTTCGGGCACACGATCCTGCTTGCCGGTGCCGGTTTTCTGGCGTGGCATCTGCCCGACGGCCTTGCCAACCCTGCGGTGTGGTTGATGCTGGCGTCCGAGGTTACGGCGATTTTATCATCCGTTCTGGCGGAAAAACACCCTGACAACCAGATCAAAGATGCGTGGTCGCATCTGCGATTTACCGGGGTTTTGTTGCTGATTACCGCATCGGTATTTTTGATCTTCCCGCCGCTGATCGGTTTTATCAGCCCGGTTCCGATCCCCTATACCTCGCTTGACGGGTTCTTCGGGATCGAGACCATATTGGCCGGTCTGATCCTTGGCACACTATTGCGCGGTCCTGCCATGGTCCTGACATTGCGGTCGATCAAGACAGCCGGGATGGAGAAATACATCCTTGCGACCAGTATCCTGCCTTTCATCCTTCTGGGCCTTGAAATGCTGGCCGCGCAATTTGAACTGACGCCAGCCCCCACCCATAACAGCGTTTTCTGGATTTCGGCCCTTCTGGTGATGCTGGGCATTATTCAGATCACCTATTCGAAACGTCTCCATTCCAGACGCCTGAAGGCGCTTGGTGCAACCACCCCGGCCGGGGCAGCCCCCACTGCCCCGGCCTGAGAACGAAAAGAACAATAAGCCCCCCTTGCGCCACCAATGCAGGGTCGCCCGGCGGTCAGGAGCCCCTTTCTTCTGACCGCATCCCCAAACGGCCAGCCTCCCAAAAAATTGGCCGTCCGACCCTGTTTCCATCCGGTGGTCTCCCTTCCGGATGGACCGAAACGCCCGGGTTCCCCGCCTGGGCGTTTCCTGTTTAATGGCAACGGATACTTCCCGATAAGATTGCCCCAAACAAGCATCTGAAACTTGAAATTGATACCGCCGTAAATTGGCCTAAACTGTCTGCAACAAGACCTGGCAATAACGGGCCAAGCAAGCACCCGAAAAAAGGGGCGCAAACAGAGCGGGGATTTCCAATGGCAAGTCTGCAACAACCGGACAATTACGAAACACTCAAATCCAAAATCGATACAGCCGCCATCGTCGGCCATACCACCGACAACACGGCGAAAATCTGGGTAAGGGCCTATATGACCGGGCGCTGGACACTGATTGTCACTGTGCAAAAACTACCCGAGGATGCCTATGATCTGTCAGGCAAAAGCCTTGCTGCTATGAAGGCCGCAAACAGTGATATCGTTTTTATGGAAGAACGCGAATTCACCCGTGAAACCGACCTGACCATGACGTTCGAGGTAGACAACCTTGAACCAGATACCCGCTATTACTATTACCTTGCATCGGACAAGCTTGATCTTGAGCGCTGCATCGAGATGGGCGGCGAACATGATTACTGGTTCCGGACATTGCCCAAAAACCCGCAGTCATTGCAGTTCGGGTTTTATTCCTGCCACGACCCGTTTAGCGTCAAACCCAACAGCGAAGGCGCATGGGACAAGTTTTATGATGTCCTGAACGAACGCCGTGCGGATTTTGTCATTGGCGGCGGCGATCAGGTTTATTGTGATACCAATCACGCATCGCGCATGCAGGACGTCTGGGTGTGGCTAAAGAATAACAAAAACGCCTTGCTGGCCGCCTATAGCACACCTGATGACAACCTCGACGAACCCGCGATCATTGATTATTTCACCAAGCTTTATCGCACCTATTACCGGATTTACTGGCAGTTCGAACATCTGCTGTCTGTTTACCGGCGTTTCCCGCAATACATGATATGGGACGATCACGAGATCATGGACGGCTGGGGCTCGCTGACCGCGGATGAGCGCAAGGCCAAGCTCGCCAATTTCTTTCAGGATGATGACGAGGACGCCAATTACGCGCTTGTAATGCTGATGTTCAAGGCCGCAGCGCGGGCCTATCTTGAATATCAGCATGCGCATAACCCTGACAGCATGATCGTCAATGGCGATCCCGATGCCAGCCACTGGGATTATAAATTCGATCAGGGAGCCTATGGCTTTTACATGCTTGACGTGCGCGGCCATCACGATTGTGAATTACCCGACGGACAGCGATTATTGGGGGCGGAACAGTTCGAACGCTTCAAAAGCTGGATCAATTCGGCCGTAACCAAAAAGAAAAAGGCGATCTTTATCTGTTCGCCCGTGCCCGTCGTGCACTGGACGGAAAGTGCCGTAAACACGCTCGATTTTGGCGGTCAAAAGGATGATTTCATGGATGAATGGGGCCATGAAACCAACCACAAGGAACGAAATGCGATGCTTGAATTGCTGCTGGCGCGATCCGCTGAAAGCAGCATCCCGATTGTGATCCTGAGCGGGGATGTCCATTGCGCCAGCGCGTTTCAGATCACGCATGGCAAAACCTATCCCGGGGCAAGGTTGTTCAATGTAACGTCAAGTGCGATTTCACGCAAACCGGCACCGGGCATTGCCACCGCCGCCATGCAAAAATCGGCCGATATAGACGGGTTCGATGGCGGTCGGTTTGAACAGATGTTCCGTTTTGCCGGGGAAAACAATTTCGCGCTGATCAATGCCGATTGCCGGGATGGTGACCTCAAAATAAGCGCCACCCTTTACTGGGCCGAACCCGGATCGGAAAGTGTCACACAGAAGGTGATCAAGCTGGTTGGCTAAAAAAAACCGGTCCCCGGGGGAACGGGGACCGGTCAGGCCGCACTCAAGCTTTCGCTTGCGGGGTCGGGGGAACGATGTGCGGCCTTTTCTGTCTGGTTGGGGAATATCCTGTTTTCAGTGTGCGTCGACGGATGGTTTGCCCGATCCTGCCGGACGTGCGAGCGGCAGAAGCAGCAAAGCCAGAATGAAGATGCCGGCCATGGCAAGCTGCACGTCGTTGAACGAAATCATGCTGGCTTCGCGCGTGACGATATTGACGATGGATTTCATCGCACTAGCCTGTGGGTCGGGCAGCCCCATGGCACCGTATCGTGCCGTCATGGTCGCCAGATAATTCTGGAAGGCCGTGCTTGATGTATTGATATGTTCGGCCAGATGGGCGAAATGCAGGTCGGTGCGTTTATCAAGCATGGTGTTGATCGCAGCCAAGCCAATCGCCCCGCCAAGGTTGCGCATCAGGTTATAAAGGCCGCTGGCGTTTTTGATCTTTTCCGGTGGCAAGGTGCCAAGTGCCAGATTGGTGATCGGCAGCATGCAGAACATCAGGGCAAAACCACGCACAGCCTGCGGCAGGATCAGTTCGTGAAACGATACCTGACTGTTCTGAAAACCGTTCAGGGCAACCCCCACCGCAAACAACGCCAGACCAAAGCCCAGCACGACACGCGCAGGCAATCTGGCCGTCAGTTTCCCGGCAATCGGGGCAGAAATGAACTGGCAAATGCCGGTGACCGCCATGATGGTGCCGATTTCCAGACTGTCATAGCCGCGCACACGGCTTAGCAACAGCGGCAGGATATAGACACTGCCATAAAGCCCGATGCCAAGGGTGAAACTGAAGATACAGCCCATGGCAAAGTTGCGATCCCTGAACGAGCGCAGATCGACAATCGGATGATCATAGGTGAACATCCGCCGGAAGAAGTAGAGTCCCGAAATCACGCAGATCACGGCACCATAAACAATGGCGCGTTCATCAAACCAGTCATCTTTTGGGCCCTCGTCCAGCACATATTCCAGACTGCCGAGAAAGGCTGCCATCGCAAGCAATCCGCGCAGATCAAAGCCACGGAGCAGCGACCGATCGCCACGATCAACATCAAGCGTTACCGCGACGACAAGCGCGATCAGCATGCCCGGCACAACATTGATCAGAAACAGCCAGTGCCACGAAAATGACTGCGTCAGATAACCGCCCAAAGTCGGCCCCACAGTCGGCGCCATAGTGGCAATCAGACCAATCATCACCGAGGCGGTATTACGTTTATCCGCCGGGAAAATGATATAGGTCGTGGCAAACACGGTCGGGATCATCGCCCCGCCAAGGAAACCCTGCGCGGCACGGAACCAGATCATGCTTTCGATTGACCAGGCACAGGCCGAGGCGATGCTGAAAATCGTAAAACCGATTGCAGAGGCAACAAAAAGCCAGCGGGTTGAGATCAGGCGTGACAGGAAACCCGAAAGCGGGATCATGACGACTTCGGCAATCAGGTAACTGGTCTGGACCCAGCCGATTTCATCGGGGCTTGCTGACAGACCGGCCTGAATGTTTTCAAGCGAGCTTGCGACGATCTGGATGTCAAGGATCGCCAGAAACATGCCAACCACCATCGCAACCCAGCCAATAAACTTGGTGGTATCGACATGCTGCACCGGATCATCGGGAAAGGCTATGGAACCGGGGCTGGTGGCGGCACTGCTCATTTCAGTTGCGCTCCGAGAGTTCCGGGGTCGGCGTTACAACACTGGCAAGGCCGGAACCCGCCGCATGCTCAGCACCGTCACCATCACGCACATCGACATTCACAACAACCGACAGGCCCGGGCGTAGGGCCTTGGCAAGGTCACTGTTATCAAGGGCAATACGCACCGGGACACGCTGGGTGATTTTGGTGAAGTTGCCGGTGGCATTTTCGGGCGGCAGCAAACTGAACTGCGCGCCGGTGGCAGGGGCAAAGCTTTCGATCCGGCCGGTGATATCAGCATTGGGAAAGGCATCGACTTCTATCCGGACCTTCTGGCCCGGTGCCATATGGCCGATCTGGGTTTCCTTGAAATTGGCCACAACATAAACACCCGGAAGCGGCACAAGCACGAGCAACTGTTCGCCGGGCTGAACCAGTGCGCCGGTCTGAACCGACCGATTACCAATCACACCGTCAAAGGGTGCGTAGATGCGCGTGTCATCAAGGGCCTGCTGCGCGATATCGCGCGCGGCCTCTGCCTGTGATACGGCGCGTTCGGCTTCGACCTTCTGCGCACGCAGAACGCCGATCCGCCCCTGCTCGACCGCAAGGGTCGCATTGGCAGCAGCCACCTGTGCCTGTGCTGTTTGACGGTCGGCCTTGGCGTAATCGAATTTCTGGCGGCTGGCCGCCCCCTTTTTCACCAGATCCTCGTAACGCGTATAATCCTCGGACGTGCGATCAAGTTCGACCTTCGCAATGCGGACATTGGCCGCCGCCTGATCGATGGCGGCCATCTGAAGGGTGATCTGCTCGTCCATGGTCTGAACCGCGGCACGGCGCGCATCAAGGGCGGCCTCGGCCTGTTTCAGTTCGGCACGATAATCTTCGTCCTTGATGGACAACATCAGTTCGCCCTTGCGCACAGGCTGGTTTTCGGCAACCCGAAGGTCGCCGACATATCCCGAAACCTTTGGCGAAATCGCGACTTCGTCAGCCTGTAAATAGGCATTGTCGGTCGATTCGTGGTACTGACCTTCAGTCACCCAGTAGAACCCGTAATACCCACCGCCACCGGTAATCGCCGCAGCGATCAGGGGCAGTATGACTTTTTTCACACTCATCGTCCGTTTGATCCTTTTGGTATTGATCAGTACCATTTGAACCCTTATGGTACCAAACAGTACCAAACGTCAAGTGCAGAATTGGAACAGTTGCTTGTCCGAAACGCGAAATATCGACCCGAGAACCCTGAAACGTCGCGAAGCGCTGATTGATGCGGCCCGTGAACTTTTTTGCGAACATGGCCTTTCGGGTACGACACTTGAGATGATCACCGCCGAAGCTGGCGGCTCCCGGCGAACAATTTACGAATTGTTCGGCAACAAGGACGGCGTATTCGAAGCGGTGATTCGCAATTGCACGGGACGTGTGGTTGCTGTCATGGCCGATCTGGAATTGTCACAGATGCCGCTGCGTGCGGCCCTGATCCATTTTGGCGAAACGCTGATGACGCTTCTGACCACGCCGGAAACCATTCGCTATATGCGGCTGTTCCTGTCCGAAGTTCCGCGGTTCCCGCATCTGGGCAAGGTGTTTTATGAAAGCGGCTTGATGAGCGGCCGCCGGATCATCACATCCTACTTCGAACGCCAGATGGAAGAAGGCAACTTCCCCAAAAGCGATCCGAAACAGGCCGCCGTGTTTTTCACAAGCCTGCTTAAGGCCGATTACGATTTCCGACAGATGACCTATGTCGGCTGGGAACCACACGCAAAGGATTTGCACGCCCATGTAATTGCGGCGGTCGATATGTTCCTGCGCGGATACGGAATAGACCCGGCCAAGGTTGACCAGAAAACCCCGGCGCAGGCATAAGCCTGCGCACCGAACGACTTCCGGCTCAGAACATGACCAGCAGGCGATAGGCAATCGGCCCCATCATCGTGATCACCCCGATCCAGACAAGTGCAAGGCCCCATCCCCGGTCGCGGAAGCTGTATCCGACGCCCAAAAGGCAGAAGCCGACAATGCAGAGCGCGATGATGATGTTGGTTTCATAAGGCAGGTTCATGGAAGCCCCCATTTGGTTCCGGTTTGACGTTGCCGGAGTCTTCCCCCTGAACCCGACAAATGCGAGTTTGACCCATTCCATAACCTTTTTCTTTGATCAGGATCATATGCCGTCACATGCCATGTCCCCTGCCCGTGGGATGCGCACTAATTCAGGGAATGGTGTAAATATCGGGCAAACCAGCGTTTTCTAGAGCAGCATCAACATCGGCCAAGGCACAAAAACCCAGCAATTTCGGCCTTGCGCGAAAGTCTTAACAAGGATGTTGCGCCGCCCTCTTTGATTTTCTGATTTCATCCTGTATGTTGCGCTCTCCCGACGCGGCCAGGGCGCTCCCTCGCGCGCCGGATGAAATGTCAAATGGCAGCCGCGCTGTATCCTGGCCGCGGCCAGAAAGGGAGTATTCCATGAGCAAGATTCAAGTGAAGAATCCCGTCGTCGAGCTCGACGGCGACGAAATGACCCGGATCATCTGGGACTTCATTAAAACCAAACTGATCCTGCCGTATCTCGACATCGATCTTAAATATTACGATCTGTCGGTTCAGAAACGCGACGAGACCAACGACCAGATCACCATTGATGCAGCAAATGCCATCAAGGAACATCGTGTTGGCGTCAAATGCGCGACCATCACGCCGGACGAGCAGCGCGTCGAGGAATTCGGCCTGAAGAAAATGTGGAAGTCGCCGAACGGCACCATCCGCAACATCATCGGCGGTACCGTTTTCCGCCAGCCGATCATCTGCTCGAACGTTCCGCGTCTGGTTCCGGGCTGGACCCAGCCGATTGTCATCGGTCGTCATGCTTTTGGTGATCAGTACCGTGCGACCGACTTCAAGGTTCCGGGTGCAGGCAAACTGACCATCAAGTTCCAGCCGGCAGACGGCGGCGAGCCCATCGAACACGAAGTCTTCGACTTCCCGTCTTCAGGCGTTGCCATGTCGATGTACAACCTTGATGACAGCATCATCGGTTTCGCACGCGCCTGCATGAACTATGGCCTTGCTCTTGGCTGGCCGGTTTACCTGTCGACCAAGAACACGATCATGAAAGCCTATGACGGCCGCTTCAAGGATCTGTTCGAGGAAGTCTTCCAGAACGAATTTGCCGACAAGTTCAAAGCTGCTGGCATCACCTATGAACACCGCCTGATCGACGACATGGTTGCATGTGCGATGAAATGGAATGGTGGTTTCGTCTGGGCTTGTAAGAACTATGACGGCGACGTTCAGTCTGACACCGTGGCACAGGGCTTTGGCTCGCTTGGTCTGATGACCTCGGTTCTGATGACGCCGGATGGGCAGACCGTAGAAGCAGAAGCAGCCCACGGCACCGTCACCCGCCACTATCGTCAGCACCAGCAGGGCAAAGAAACCTCGACCAACCCGATCGCGTCGATCTTTGCCTGGACGCAGGGCCTGAAATACCGCGGCGAGTTCGATGATACGCCGGAAGTTGTGAAATTTGCCGAAACCCTTGAAAAAGTCTGTGTCGACACTGTCGAAGCTGGCTTCATGACCAAGGATCTGGCGCTGCTGATCGGTCCGAACCAGAAATGGCTGACCACCATGCAGTTCCTCGACAAACTTGACGAAGGCCTGAAAGTTGCCATGGGCTGATTGCCCGGCATTTTGCCAGAATGATGAAACCCCGCCAGTGCAAACTGGCGGGGTTTGTCGCATTTTATGGATGTTTTTTTTTCAGGAAGCCGCCGCAGCACGGACGAAACGGCCATGCTGATAATCATCGAAGGCCTGCATCAGTTCCTGTTTGCTGCTCATGACGAACGGGCCATAGCGAACAACCGGTTCGTGCAGCGGACGGGCCGCAATCAGAAGCATCCGCCCGCCTTCGGGGCCGCCTTTAAGGGTGATGCTGTCACCGTCTTCAAGCACGGCCAGATGATGCGTGGTGACGGCTTTATCGGCAACAATCGCATCCCCGATAAAGACATAAACCATGGCCGCGTGGCCTTCAGGCACCGGCAGGGTCACCTCGCGACCAGCCGCCAGTTTGGCATCAATAAAGACCGGTTTGGTGGCAATCCCGTTAACCGGGCCGGTTTTGTCCATGAATTCACCGGCGACAAGGCGCAGATCAACACCGTCTTCGGGGCTGAATTCGGCAACGTCGCAGCCTTCAATATTCTGGTAACGCGGGGTAACCATCTTGTCCTTGGCCGGCAGATTGATCCAAAGCTGGACCCCCTGCAAAAGACCGTTTTCCTGTTCCGGGCTTTCGGAATGCAAAATCCCGCTGCCGGCGGTCATCCACTGCACACCACCCGAACGCAGAACACCTTCATTACCCATGCTGTCCTTATGACGCATGGCGCCTTCGACCATATAGGTCACGGTTTCAAAACCACGATGCGGGTGTTCGGGGAAACCGGCAATATATTCGTCAGCATTATCCGTCGAAATTGAATCGAGCATCAGAAACGGATCAAGCATATCAAGCTGCGGCGATCCGACGGACCGCTTCAGCGATACGCCTGCCCCGTCGGATGTGTCCATCGCGCGAAGTACGCGCGCAACACCGCGCGGTTTTTTGCCCTGTTCAGACATCAGGTCCTCCTGTCAGCAGCCGGGAATCTATCGGGCTGCGATCTGTGAAACTTCATATCCCCGAATCTGGCAGAAAACTGTCGCGAAACAATGGCCAATCAAGCATCGAATTGTTTCCCATAACACCCCAATCAATCAAAAAGGCACGAACATCATAGCAAATGTTCGTGCCTCTCAATGTATCGGGGCCGCGCAGATAACCCGCACGGCCCTGATATCGAACGCAATCAATGATTACCCAGCCAGCTTTGCCGCCAGTTCGGCAACGTGTTTGCCTTGGAATTTTGCAATATCAAGCTCGTTGGTCGAAGGCGTGCGCGAACCATCCGCCCCGGCAAGCGTTCCCGCGCCATAGGGCGAACCACCGGTAATTTCGTCCATATTGGTCAGCCCCGAACAGCTATAGGGCACACCGACAATCACCATGCCATGATGAAGCAACGTCGTATGGGTCGTGACAATCGTGGTTTCCTGACCACCATGCTGGGTTCCGGTCGAGGTAAAGACCGAACCGATTTTGCCGATCAGTTTGCCTTTGGCCCACAGACCGCCGGTCTGATCAAGGAAGGTGCGCATCTGGCCGGGCATATTGCCAAATCGGGTCGGAACGCCAAAGATGATCGCATCATATTCCGGAAGATCGTCAACTTTCGCCACCGGAGCCACCTGGTCAAGCTTGGCACCAGCACCTTTGGCGACATCTTCGGGCATGGTTTCAGGAACGCGCATGACGTCAACATGCGTACCGGCAACACCACGTGCGCCTTCGGCCACGGCATTTGCCATGGTTTCGATATGTCCGTACATCGAATAATAAAGAACCAGAACCTTGGCCAATTTTGCCTCCTTGAGTTGAAAATCCGTCGCCATCAGCATGCGACAACTGCCGCCTGACGGAAACAGTCAGATTGGAAACAGTCTATTTCGCTTAACCTACCCGGATCAGAACGCGCGCATCCCGAAACTGTTCCAGACCGCGACATACCAGCGTAGTCAGTCCTGCTGCGGTCGCACCGCCAGATATTCGACAACCTGATCGGGGAAGTCGGTAAAGATGCCATCAATCCCGGCATCGTCAAAGATCGCCTTAAGCGCAATATCCATATCGCCCGCCCATTTCGGCAACTGGTCAGCCCGCAGGGTATAGGGATGGACTTTCAACTGCGCACGCTGGGCTGCGATCAGGGTTGGTGTCATGATCGCCGTGCCATCGGCACTAAGCCCTTCGATGACCTGTGGCAACCAAGGGCCAAGACCATCCACCACAGTTGCCATTTCGGCCACACCATCATCGGTTTTCAGATAATCGTAGTCCGTGCCTTCGGGCGCACCCCATTTGTTTTCACCCAGCAACTGAACCAGCTTGCCCTGATATTTCAGATCATTCCGGATACGCTTGGTTTCGGCCCAGTCGAAGCTCTGAACAAAGGAATTGGATTCCGGCGTGCCATAACCCCAATGTTCCATGATCTTGATGACCGCGGCCGTTACATCCTGTCCTTCGGACTTGTGCCAGGCCGGGTTCTTGATTTCCGGATAGATGCCGACATCGCGCCCGGTTGATTTGTTAAGTCCCCGGATCATGGCGATTTCTTCTTCAAAGGTCGGGATTTTGAAGATGGCATATTCGCCGGGGAAACGGTTGGGATAAACCTGCTCGCCGGTCTCGGCTTTGAACCGTTCAGTAACGTTCAGACTTTTGAGTTCTTCAAGCGTGAAGTCGATGGCGTAGTACCGGCCATCTTCACGTTTGCGGTCGGGGAACTTCTTGGCAACGTCGGTCGTGGTATCGATATGGACGTCATGCAGGACAACCGGCACGCCATCCTTGGACATCACCACGTCCTGCTCGATGAAATCCGCCCCCATGCCATAGGCAAGCGCCTTTGCCGGAAGGGTATGTTCGGGCAGATAGCCCGATGCTCCCCGATGGGCGATCACAACCCGTTCAAGAGTACTGTCCTGTGCCATTGCCGGTGTAATCGACAAAGGCAGAATGGCAAGTGCCGTTCCCAGAATGGCCGCACGCGCAGATTTCATCAGCATCCCATAACTCCTTATTTCCACATAAGTTTTGCCTAGCATAGTGACGAAACGATGCGGCAGGAACAAGGCAGAAGGCGATAGCACAAAGTTTCTTGAAACTGTTACGCCTGATCGCCTTCCATGGATTGCTTTGCAACGGGTTGATCACCCCAGAAGTTCATCCGCGATTTCGGCCAGAAAATCGGGCAGCACATGATAGGCGTATGGTGCATAAAGTCGTTCATGACGTTGGTGATATTCCCGGCCCCACGGACCGATATTAACCACCGGATAGGTCAGGGCATTGTCAACCGGACGATCGACCAGTTCGGCAATCGGGGTGCTGGCGGCGATGATATCGATATCGGCGACATCGGTCACATGGCCGAAAAAGCTCATATCCGAGATGCCCATGAAATAACCGCGATCACAGATCCGCGTTTTGTGGCGGGCCTCTATCGTGGTGCGGGCCCGGTCAATCGCATCCAGAAACTGACGGTCCATATCCTTTGCGCGATCAACATGCACCGCCGGGTAATGCAAACCGGCCAGACCGGTCACTACGGCCGGGCCGCGCAGATGTGCCTCGGCCAGCATGGCCCTAACCATAATGCGGGTACGGTTGAGCGGATTGTTATCATGTGCCGTTTCAATGGCCACCGCATCGATCCGGTCAAGCGCATCGCTGCCGCCCGATGCAAAGGCCATGTCACGCAATTGGGCAATTGTGACCATGCGTAAGGGTGGCAAAGGTGCGAGAGCAGCCTGACCGCAGGCCTTGGCATAGCGGGCCGCGTGGTCGGCAAACCGTTCAAGTGCGCGGTTTCCGGCATCCTTTACGATGGCGGTGAAATCGCCCATAAGTTCGGCACAGCTTTTCCCCATCACCAGCCAGTTAAACGCCATCCAGACATGTTCAGGCGTGGTGACTTCGTAGATATCGCGCACATCGCGGGCCTCAAGACAGACCGGGGGCGGTGCGGTTTCACGCATGCCGCGATCACACAGGTTACTATTAGCCTCGATCGCCTGCATGATTTCCGATGCGATCACATGGGCGGAAACACCATCAAACGGATAACCGACATGGGTTGGCAAACCCACCACCAAGGCAAAGGGCAAAAGCTTCCCGACCGAGCCATGGAAAATTGCGCGCCCGGCCTCGCCATTGCCGGGGTCGCTGCTGGCATCCAGATTGACCCCGCCGACAATATCGAGGTTCCATCGCCCGGCCAATTCCGGCAACGCATTGCGCAGGCTGCGCATACCGCATGAATTGCGTTCTTCATCAGGTGTCAGGAACAGGACGACATTGCCCTTCCGGTCCGGCTGCTGGCTGAAATGTTCAAGAAATGCAATGCCCGCCGCATCGCCGCTTTTCATATCAAGCAATCCGCGCCCCGGGATGAAATCTCCTGTCTGAAAATCGCGAAGGGCAAGTGCCTCGGCATCGCTAAGATTTTCCTGGCCCGAAAGATCGGCAATCAAAGCCTCACACAGCGCATCGGGCTCAAAAGCCAGATGTTTCAGATCATGATAATTTTCAATCGAAACCACATCAAAATGCCCGGCCATCGCCAGTGTTTTGCGACCATGCCCGCGCACCAGTGCGACAACGCTTTTTGCCATCCGGCTGCCCCCCGCCACCGGATGGCTGTCGATCACGGCGATATTGTCGGGGTTATCCTGAAAATAAGGAATTTCATGCAAAATATCGATGATCAGCCCTGCGATATCGGCTTCCCCGGCGCTGCCGGTAACACTGCCAAAACGGGTCAGACGGTCGGCGATTTCAGCAGTACGGGCATAAGGTGCCCATCGTTCTTCCGGCATGGCCATGTGTTTGCTCCCTGATGACGAGACAACAGAATATGCTTTGCCGAAAACAGTTAAAATGCCAGTTTGATACAATTTTCGATTGGAAATTGATGATTTCATCAGGATAATTGACGAAATCATCAAAGCGAAATGAAATCATGGATGACCTGGATCGTCGCCTTCTTGCCGAACTGCGCATCAATGCGCGTGCATCCGTCCCGGAACTGGCGCAGCTTTTGGGGGTTGCCGCCGGAACGGTTAAAACCCGAATGGATCGCCTGATTGATCAGGGGGTGATTGCCGGATTTACCGTGCGCCTGCGCGATGATGCGTCGGACGGTACCATTCGGGGCGTGATGATGATCGAGCTATCGGGCAAGAATGTAAAAACGCTGGTCGCAAGCCTTCGCAAAAATCTTGGCTTTGCCGCCCTTCACACCACCAATGGCGAATGGGACCTGATCGCGGAAATTCAGGTGCCTGCCCTTTCGGATTTTCATCAGGTGGTCACGACCGTACGCACCATGGAAGGTATCGCCAAAACCGAAAGCTATCTGTTTTTGGGGCCGGCATGATCGGAATGAGTTGGTTTCATTCCATCAATCTGGCGCGCAAAGCCTCATCGCGCAGCGCACACATATCCGTCCGGCCAAATATCCTGTAACGGTTCCGCGCCACCCATCGATAAAGCCCTTCCTGCAATGACCGCGGCAAAATCCTGAGCGGCTGAAACAGCCATCCGGTGCCTCCTACCCGTGCACCGGCGCGAATGATACCGTCAAGCGCACTATAAGCCCGACCATCCAAGATATAGAGCCAGCTTTCGGGTTTTTGCGCATCAATACCATAATGACGCAGAAGCGCCGTCCCCAGTTCCGCCTGCGAACGGCAGATGCCAAATTCTCCGGCTTTGTCGGCATGCGCCATCCAGCGGGCCGTCATGGCACACAGGCCGCATTGCCCATCCATCACAATCACCGGACGGGAATCGTCAAAGTCCGGCAACGTGTTGTCGTCGCGGTATGAATAGGGCGGTTTGGAAATGCGCAGGTTCATATCGATAGACCACGGGGATATATTGATCAGGTCCGGAGGCGGTTTCTTACCCGGCGATATCATCGGACTTGTGAGCGGATATGGCCATGTCAACCTTCCGATCAGTTTCCTGACACCGATATCAGCGGTTCAATTCCCCGGTCATCCGATCAAGCCCCTCAAGGGTCAGCGGATACATCCGGCCTTCCATCAGCTTGTGCATGATCTGGATCGAGCCGTGATATTGCCACCAGTTTTCCGCCTGCGGATTAATCCAGGCGGCATGTTCGAAATGATCCAGCAAACGTTGCATCCAGACCGCCCCGGCTTCCTCGTTCCAATGTTCGACCGAGCCACCGGGATAGGTGATTTCATAGGGGCTCATGGTGGCATCGCCAACAATCACCAGCTTGTAATCCGCACCATAGGTCCGGATTACATCCCATGTTGAAACCTGATCGGTGCGGCGGCGCGCATTGTCCTTCCAAAGCCCCTCATAGGGGCAATTGTGGAAGTAATAATATTCCAGATGCTTGAATTCGGTTTTGACCGCGGAAAACAGTTCCTCGCAGACCTTGATATGGTCATCCATCGACCCGCCGATATCAAACAGCATCAGGACCTTGACCGCATTATGCCGTTCGGGCCGCATTTGAACATCAAGCCAGCCCTGACGGGCAGTGGATGAAATGGTACCGGGCAGATCAAGCTCATCTGCCGCCCCGGTCCGGGCCCATTTGCGCAAACGCCGCAGGGCCACCTTGATATTGCGCGTGCCGATTTCAACACTGTCATCAAGGTTTTTAAACTCGCGTTTGTCCCAAACCTTGACCGCGCGCCGATGGCGGGATTTATCCTGCCCGATCCGCACCCCTTCGGGGTTATAGCCATAGGCGCCAAAGGGCGATGTCCCGGCGGTGCCGATCCATTTATTGCCACCCTGATGACGGCCTTTCTGTTCCTCAAGCCGCTGTTTAAGGGTTTCCATCAGTTTTTCCCAACCGCCAAGAGCCTCGATCTCGGCCTTTTCCGAGTCGGTCAGGAATTTTTCGGCAAGCTTGCGCAGCCATTCTTCGGGAATGTCAGCCTTGGCAACTTCGTCCATGCCGTCAGCCAGATCAACCACACCCTTGAAATGGGCGCCAAAGACCTGATCGAACCGATCAAGATGGCGTTCGTCTTTCACCAGTGCTGCGCGCGCCAGATAATAGAAATCCTCGACCGCATAGTTCGCAAGGCCCTTTTCGACGGCCTCAAGCAGCGTCAGATATTCGCGCAAACTGACCGGAACGCGGGCTTCTTTCAGCTTGTAGAAAAAGCCGGTGAACATGATGGTCTAACGCCCTTCTCGCCGCGCCATGAAGGCAAGACGTTCAAACAGATGGACGTCCTGCTCGTTTTTCAAAAGCGCCCCATGAAGTGGCGGCACGGCTGTTCTGGCGTCCCTGGCCCGCAATGCTTCGGGCGGCAAATCCTCGGCCATCAGAAGTTTTAGCCAATCAAGCAGTTCCGAGGTAGACGGCTTTTTCTTAAGCCCGCCAACATCGCGCATGTCGTAGAACAGGTTCAATGCCTCGGACACCAGACGTTTCTGGATATCGGGGAAATGGACCGCAACGATTTCCGCCATGGTTTCGGCATCCGGAAAACGGATATAATGGAAGAAACACCGGCGCAGGAACGCGTCGGGCAGTTCCTTTTCATTGTTCGATGTAATGATCACGATCGGGCGATTGGCGGCCTTGATGGTTTCCTGTGTCTCGTAGACAAAGAATTCCATCCGGTCGAGTTCCTGAAGCAAATCATTGGGGAACTCGATATCGGCCTTGTCGATTTCGTCAATCAGCAGAACCGGCGCGCTTTCATCCTCGAACGCTTCCCAAAGCTTGCCTTTGACGATGTAATTGGCAATGTCGTGCACGCG
>CERN01039639.1_pt1 | contig 27564 bp, 21 predicted proteins | sample 530761 | NCBI WGS metagenome assembly CERN01 (sample SAMEA2620947, study PRJEB7988) | marine metagenome | isolation source: saline water (ENVO:00002010), including | reverse complement strand
TCTTCTCGCAATTTGCGATTTTCTTTTTTAAGGCTCATTTTGTTTTACATTACAAGTTAACTCACATATGGAACCATTGTATTCGGAGTCTGGTATGAAAGGTATGCTCCCACAAACAGCACTCCTAATCCATCTTGTCTTTTTGATTTTTTTATTTTCCCCAGACATCCCATCTGTCCTTAAAGTAGAAGTTGACTTCTGTTAGTGTCCCTGATGGAGTATCCTCCTCAGATTCGGCCCATCTCTTACAAAATTTATGTACAGATTCTGAACCATTGACAGTTGGAACACCGTACATTCTTGCAAATGCACACATCGCAAATCCATATCTATGCTTGATTTCTTCTTGATCCATTTGTGGTTTCCCTCCTTTCGCAGGTGGTCTTTTCAAATAGGACAGGATGTGCTGTCCCATTACCATCATAGGCATCCGATTCATAATAGACATTATCGCCTTTGATGAAACCAAAACAAAGGGTGATCAATACAAATGGAATAGTGATCCAAATAAGTACATCAGCTAAAATCATTTAACATTACCTGGGGATAAACTCTGGAAAATTTTAGAGCAAACATTGATAGCATGATTTGCTCCATATGTACCAGAGAAAATGTATGAGATACCTAACTTGGAGCAATACTTCTCAAGTTCCTGACATTTTTCTATGTCACTGGTACTATGATCAATAATGATATCACCCTCCTGAAGTAAAGGTAGCAACTCATCAAGTGTGTCTTCTGCCTTTTGCTCTGGGAGTGTAATTTGAAAGATGCCAGGAATTTTACCAGCACTAGTATGAACAAGTCCATCAGATTTAACTGCTTGAACAAGATACTCTAGTGAAGTTACACATCCACTGATGTATCCTGCCTCATATTGTCCGCAGGCATTCTCGTAGTTAGTACTACTGTAACCCCAGACTTCAATTCCCTTTGCAAGCATACGGCGGGCCATACCTTCACCAGTACGACCTAAACCAATCATTCCTACTTTCATAACATTATAGTGTAATTTTTAACCATGGTAAGAGTGGATCAATCACTCCTATGAGCCTGAGGAGACCCTCAGCAAAAAGAGCGAGAACAACCCAACCCACGCACATAGAAATAATTCCAGCATTGCGGTTGTGCTTACGAATTGCGTCATCGATCATCTCCTGACATTTTTCTTCTGTCAGATAGTGACTAGGTTTAATTTCAGTCATTCTATGTGACACTGGTCATTTTCATAGCATTCCTATTCTAGTAGAGTTCTTCTTCTGCCTCCGCTTTGATTACACAATCAGAGGTAGGATATGAAACACATAATAGTGCAAACCCTGCTGCCATCTGATCGTCGTCTAAAAATGATTGTTCTTCTTGATTGACGGTTCCAGACTCAAGTTTACCAGCACATGAGGAGCATGCACCAGCGCGACAAGAGTATGGTAAATCAATACCCTGATCCTCAGCCTCATCAAGAATATAAACATCATCTGGGCAATCGAAAGAGGTTTCGGTGCCGTCTGCTTTCTTGATTAAAATTGAATACATTTTATTAGTCTACATGAATTGTGCCAACCATACCTGCTCCCTGATGAGGACCACAGAAAAAATCGTAGTCTCCAGCATCGGCAAATTTGATATCTTGTAATTCACCAGGACTAAACATTAAAGATTCTCTGGAAAGGTCTGCTCGACCCTCAACAATAATATTGTGTGGTGGGAGCATACCATTTACGAAGTGGATGGTTTCTCCTGCTTTAATTGTAATTTCGTTTGGTTCAAATACTAGGTTTCCATTGGATCCCATAGTCACATCTACTGCCCATACAGGCGCAGCAAAAAAGAGTGTAGCTAGTAGTGCAAAAAATAACTTCATTGAGTGTTTGCAACTATACTATCTAGCACTCTTTTTATACTTTCACTAGGAAAATATCAGCGTTTCAGAACTCAAATCCCATATCATTTCCTAAGTCTCTCATTCTCTCCATTGACTCTTTTTTCTCCTTCATTACTCCGTCAATGTATCCCATCCTATACTCCCAAGTCTGACCTCCGTCTTGTCCCTTCTTGGGATTAATACATTTCTCATCACCTAGTTTATTACAAACAAGACCAGCAAGGTCAAGCTCACTAGTATTAGATGAACCGCCAGTGCCACGCCAGATATGAGTCCCATTGATCCAGGTTGCTCCACACTTTTCACACTCTTTACGCTCTAATTTAAAATCTGAAAATTCTTTGTCAGACATCATTACTCCTATAGGTTATCCTACAGATACATTATAGGTCTATTTAGAGGTATCTGTCTACACATCCACAGTCTTAGGTGGTTTGTAATCTCCACGAGGCGCTGTCGGCATATTATATTTCCTATAATTCATATCTATAGGAGCAAATTTCAAATGATATTTCTTTTTTTCTTTCTTAGCCTCTAGGCAAAAATCTTTAAAAGTTTTCATCAGCATTTCCACTTGCGTAAAGCCTTATTGATCCTGCTATCAGGATCATTAGCTGTCTTGGAACTTGTAAGTTTTTTCTTCATTCCGCCCATTCTGGCACAGAATGATTTCTTTCTAGAACCACCTTCAGGTTGAGGTGCCTTTAAGTCGCTACCAGGATTCGCCCGCTCATAAGACTTACGACCTTTCTCGTTAAGTCCACCTTCTTTGTTCTTACCAGAACTGCGTTGCCATGCAGCAGACTTCTCTTCAATAGTCTCACCTTCAGGATCAAAAGATTGATTGAGCTGCTTCATCATGGAATCCATCCTCATCTTTCTATCACCAAGTTTTCCAGCAAGTCCTTTATTACCAGTGGGACCTTTAACCTGTTTCCTAGCAAGTGGATTTTTAATATCTAGATTGGGGTGACCAATATATCCGTCCCCAGGTTTGCCACCAACAAATTCATTAACAATGCCCTCTTCTACTTTCTGAGAGACATTCTTAATAGCAAATGAATCCCAATAATCGGGACCATAAGAACATTCTTCCCTAACTTCCATCTTCTCACACTTAGGACAGTACCTCATGTCTGTCTCTTCAGTAATTTTTGCGACAGAATCGTCTACCCCAGGTGCATCACAATCGCCTGTAGTTAGAGGTTTCTTTTTTTTCGCCTCTGTTAAAAAAGCAGAGATTTCAGAATATTTGATAGACATGCTTATAGTAAGCAACTTCCTGCCTACTATTTAGTAATACTCCCTCTACATCTTAAATTTTTCGTCCGATTCCGAAGTAGTAATTTTGATTGGTCCCTGCTCAAAACGAATGGTCTGTGATGGCGCAGTTTGTGCTGCCTTCTCGATCAGTCTTTCCATCTGTTCTTTGGTGATACCACCACCATTACCTCCACCTTCTCCTTTACCCTTTGCTGCCTGGACACCAAAAGTAGCTAAAACCCCAGTAAAAACACTGGCTATGAAAGTCGGATCTAGTTTTTGTTCTGGAATACCGAGTGCTGGTGGAAGTTTGATATACGCCAGCGTGAGTATTCCCCCAGACCAGACAAGAATACCAAGGCGGACAAAAGTAGAGAGAATTGCAAGCTGTTCTTCCTTGTCATCTGCTGCTTCCTTGATTTTACCCAGAAGACTTTTCTTTTTAGGTTCTTCCTTCTTGACTTCTTCTGGCATATTTAATTAATGAGGCATTTTTATTTATCGATAGGATCGTTTTCGGAGAAGTTATATTCCATCAACATAGCAAAATACTTCTCTTTCATCGCTATTAAAAATTCCTGCTCCTCTGCTGGTCTTGCAGGAGAACCTGGCCACATCTGTAAAGAATATACTAGATGAGAATACATTGCTCTTACTTCATCTATCCCCATATTTACACTACAATACCACTCATCTGGGTCTAAGCCATTCATGACTTTTTATTCATTTCTTTCAACATCTTTTGTAACTCTGCAGTGCTACCAACAAACATAGCATTGTTTGTCACACTAGTTGGACCTTTAACTTCTTCATTTACTTCCTTCTTGTCTTTTTGGAGTTTCATTAATTTGTCTGTGTTGTCAGCGACATTCTTTAGTAATTGACCAGCAACTTCATATGCCCTAGGAGATGATGTCTCCTCAGCAAGTTCCATAATACCGTTCAATACTTCTTGTCCCTTCTCAATTAAAGAATATAGATTTGACCTAGTGTACTCGTAATCTTTAGTAATATCATCTTTAGTAAGACGATCTGGTTTTTCTTTTTTTATGGGAGTAACATCGATGGGTTCACTAGTCGTATTTAAAGACTCATCGATTTTAGTAAAGTCATTCATACATCCTCCTGCCTAGTAGGACTGTAGACTTTACCATCATCAAAGAATGTATTAGTTTCACTGAATCCAAAGTCATCACCTGGTTCTGCTGTGATTGGATCTGGTTCAGCAGTGTACCTCATTTCCCTCTTAGCAGTCTGTCTATCAGTATCAGAGTAGTAGTCCACTTGTACTTTTCTGATAAGTCCATCTGTACTCTCGGCAATAGGACCGAATAGATATGTTTTTGCACTAAAATTCAAAGTATATGTGAGAACTCTTCTTGTAGAAAAATCACCCTCATACTCATCTGTGAATGTAAGATTCTCTAATACAATTGGAATATCTCTTTTCTCACCAATAGAGTTTATTAAATCTACAGTAACATTAAAAGATGGTTGAAAAAATGGTAAAATTTGTTCAACAATTTGTAGAGCATCATCATTCAACTTAGTCATTATGTTAAGTTCAAACCCAACATTGTATGGAACTGGGAGGAATACTTTCTTTACTCTATCTTTATTATCAACGGCTTTAAATGTTTTAGTTACTGAAGTTTTCCTAGTAGGATCATATGAGAGACTATTCATCTCAAATGACATTCTAGGAAGAGTGATTGCAGTTGCCTTTGCAAGTTCTTGCTGCTGTTCAAGTTTTGCAAGAAACTTTGATCTAGGACCATACGCTAAAGGAACTTTCAGATCACTGATTGTATTTCCACTTTTATCCTCTTTTTGGATGTGGACTTCGTTAAATAGAGTTCCGAAAGCAATAACAGTCTTTCGTAAAATCTCGTGATAAAAATAAGTGCCTAACATCAGAAAGTACCAAACGGATTAATTTCAGTGAAATCTAGAATTGAATCTGCCTCAGTCTCAAACTCATCATTGAATGTAAAATTGGTAGTAGTATCAATTCCACTATGACTTAATATTTGATATCTTGCAGAAGATGCCGTTCCAGTAATAAATTCACCAGGGAAGAATTTACCAGTATTTATTGAAACTTCTAGTTTTCTATCAGTTGTATTGAATGATCTCACATATCCTTCTACTCCAGATTGCGATCCAACCACCCTTTCATTGAAGAAATATGTTCCCACACCAAGCGATAATGGGTCGCCAATACTAATTTCTGGTACACCCTCATATCCAGATCCAGCGTTAGTCAAGAATATTCTACTAATACTATCCCCATCAAGAATAGAAATTGCAGTTGCTTGTACTTGACCCGCTTTTACACCGACCGTAGCGCCTGATGTACCAATGCCAACATCCGAGGGGTGTTGAATAGTAATGATGGGAGGAGATACATAATTTGTCCCAAGATCAGTAATACGAATAGAAGTAATACCACTATTTGTAAGTGATGCTGTGGCCGCGGCACCTACACCAGGACCGCCAAATGTGAACGCTGGTGATTCTGTGTATGCAAATCCAGGGTTTTGTAGGACTACTTGTTCGACAGAATACAAACCTGATCTTTCTGTTGTAAACGCGAACGCACCTGCCCTAGATGAAGTAACACCAGCAGGAGAAGGTGCGATAGTGACGGTCGGCGCACTAGTATAACCATATCCATCATCGTTAAGGAAAATTTGTCCTAATGCACCTTGGCTAGCGAAGGAGTCAACAATTGCAGTTGCAGTAGAACCAATACCAGCAAGAATAACAGTGGTTGTCTCACCCTCTTCCATTCCTCTCTCATCAATAGTGGATACGCCAGTATCGATGTATTCGTCTTCATAACGGAATAGTTCACAGTTAAGTTCGTAGATATAATTCTTACCAAGTTGATAGAATGGATTCTCAAACTCTACATGTTTGATTTCAAATAATCTTTCACCGAGCGGGAAGTAGATTAAATCTCCTTCTTTAGGTCTTTCACCAAAAACAATATCATTTCCAGCGTTTTTTGCATTATGGGTAACTACAAATGGAGCGATAAAGTCTTCGTATCTTTCCCTAGAAATAGTTAGAGTAATTTCATTTTGAAGATTGATACCAAACTTAGTCATGATATCGCTACCTTTAGCATATCCCTCGTAGTTATTGAGATATGCTTCTAAAATATATGCATCATTAAATTTGGATGACTGCACCTCACCGAGAACATCATCGGTGACAATCATCTTTCTAGGAATATAATAGCAATCAAGACCGAACATTTTTAGGTGTTCGTCTATGATCTCCTGAATGAGATTTTGCTCATTAGGAGATCCTTGAAGAAAGAAAGGATTTAACGCCATTACCCAATAAGATCAAGAGGTGGGACTTCATATGTGGAAAGCATCTTATCTTCGATGCGTTGTAGTTCCATTACAGCATCCTCATAAATTTGTCTACCATTTAATTCAACACCTCCAGGAAGTTTGACTCCTTGGAATTTTATAAGATTTTGACCCCACTGTCTCTTAACGAGATATGTGAAATATTTTTTGAGGAAAGAATCGTTATAGACGCCAGCATAATTTGCAGGATCCATGATTCTTTGGCAGTCAATAATTATGTAGGTTCCTGCAGAAATAGCACCCCAATCTACATCTAAGTAAAGTCGATTATTTCTTTTGTTATATCTGATCTGTTTGTTTGTAGATAGTAAGAAATCAATATCTTCAATATATGTTTTCGTCATCGCATAACTGAGAAGGCCACTATATCCAAGATTAAATGCAACATCATTCAAAAACAATTGATATTTGAAACTGAACATGTTGTTGGCAATGAAACTAGAATCAAAAAGATAAAGTTTCTCAACACCAATAACTGCATCGGGTAAATTTAAGAAATTTGAATTTTCTTCAAAGTCTCCAGATGTTGTAGTAGAAGTAGTAATACCAAGAGTGTTGCTTGCGCCTCTTGCTCTGCCTCGTTTGATGTCATCTTCGGAGATTTTGTACTTAAGAAGAACTCTTTCTACGCCATCAAAATGACGCTCATAAAATAATTGAAGGGCATCATCTAAATGATCGTCTACTTGCTCATCAGCTACATTGATCTCTAAGACAGGATACCCAAGTTGCCTTAGGGCATAATCCTTGAGTTCCTGTCTAGTTGTTGGTTTTGCCATCAGAATGTTCCTCCATCAACACTGTTAGACCAAATTGGAATGTTGTTCTCATCTGTGGTTAGCATGTAATTGGAGGTTGTTAAGAATCCTACAGTGCTAAGACCGCTAACCAGTCTTCCATCTGCTTCAAAGAATGCAACACCGTTAGGTCCGCTATATCCAATACCATTGATTCCGCCTTGATCCGATCTGTAATATAGACCGTCACGGAATGTTCCGTAACCGATTATGCTCAGATTGTCTTGGACAGTTACCTGACCAGCAGCAGAATCAAGAACAAGTTCTCCAGTATTGGTATTTATTTTGGTTGAGGAAGAGCCAGCGCCAATCGTGACATCGGAGATCGTTGTTACACCAGTAACTCTAAAGTTGTTAGTGGTGAGAATGCCAGAGACATTAATGTTGATTGCTTCAATACCAGCAGAACTAGTTACAATTCCTGTAAGAATTGTTCCTTGATCTACAGTCAGAGTGGAATGGATGTTTGCATTAGTAGCAACATCGATTGTTCCAGTCTGAGTTACGCCACGAATACTAGCACCAATTGCTAATGTCTCGAACTTAATGCCGTTGTTATAGAATAGAGTAACAGCACCATCAGCAGTAAAGTTGGCAAGAGTTTCGCCAGTGTACTTCTGAAGTTCTACCTGATTAGAACGGATTGCAAGGGTGCCAGTTCCAGAATCATCGATGTATGAATTATTCTCATCGTGGTAAATGGAGAGGTCATCATCATCACCGAAGTGCAGTTTGGCATTATCTTTAAAGGATGCAATGCCAGTGAATACTGCGTTTGTAACAGCAATACCAGTGAGTTTTGCGTCAAAAGCATCAAGTGCTTCTGCATCAATTGTTGTGATTGTTGCAGCAGTACCAACAATGTCTGTTACAGCAAGACCAGTGATGTTTACATCTTTAGCATCTAGGGTCTCAGTATCAAAAGTAGTGATGGTGGCAAATGTACCAACCAGCGATGTTACAACACCTGCAGTAATCTTTGCGTCAACTGCGTCAATGCTGAGGTTGAAATCAACTCTTTCAGCAAATGTAGATACGCCAGTTACATCAAGTCTTTCAAACTTAGCAGTGTCAAGAACATCTAATCTTTGTCTAGGTGCGGCTGTGCCGATACCCAACTTCTGATTAGCGTCGAGACGCATACCCTCAACATTATCAGTATTGAATCTGATAGTGCCGTTAGCGCCAGAATCATCCAGAGCGATAGAAGTATCGTTCTTCTGGAAAGAGTCAAGTTGGATAGTTGTCGCAGTTAGGATACCCAGGACATTGACATCACCAGTGATGTTGATATCACCAGCACCAGCAGGGTCAATGTTGATATCACCTGAGGTAGATTCAATGTTGTTTCCAGAGATCTGGATATTACCGAATGTACCGCTTGTAGGAGTAACAGTGCTGCTGTTAGTTCCGTCAGTAATTTGGAGAGAAGAAAGTGCTTGGAGGCTGGTTACCTGCTGTGAGAACGATACCGTACCGTTTTCTTGATCAACGAAGAATGCGTCACCAACTCTGAAGTCTCCTCTTTGATCAATACTTACGAAAGATACATCACCGTTGTTTAGTTCAGTGACTTCGTTCGCCTGAATTGCCAGGTTAGGATCGTTTGTGAAGTCGCCACCAGAACCAACATGGTTGAAGTTCAGGGCAAACATTCTCAGACTTACGCCATCACCATCAGCGATGACACCCTTCTGACCATATTCAACAGCACATCCGACCGAACGCATGTCCGCACCGAACTCGCTGTAGTCAGCAAGGATAACCTTAGTTGCAGTTCCGATACCGCCACCCGCTTGAGTGATGCGGATATCTTGATTGCGGATTACATTGTCAGTGGTTGTGGTTACTCCACTTGCACCATCAAAGTCGAGTAAGAGAACAGTGTCCTTATCGCCAGTATGTGCAGCAGTAGGAGCAGTAAAGTTAGCGGTGTACTTGGCAACTCCTCTTTCAATTCTGAAATCGTCAATCCAACCAGTGACATTTTGACTTGCACCATCAAAATCAGCACCAATTACAATACCTTTAGACGCACCGTAGTCAGTTGTATCTGAGGTCTTGATGCCCCTCTGAGTACCGTCAACGAATAATCTAGTGTTTGTGCCGTCTCTAGCAAGTGCATAGTGCTTCCAGACGCCTGTAGCGATGCCTGCACCAGATCCAGTGATAGCGGTGGTAGTACCAACCCGCATATCAACTTCACCAGCAGCACGGAATGCAACACTGATACCTTCAGCATCGGTGCCGTTATCTCTCAAGTCAAAGAGAGTTGCGCTAGTCAGACCAGTTGTATTTGCGTATGCCCAGAATTCAATCGTGAAGTCTATATTAGTGCCAAAGCCAATATCACCACTAGAAGGAACGCTGATAGAATCATTGGTTCCGTCAAGTGCGAGTGATGCACTACCAAACTTCTTGACAGTTGTGTCTAATTGAGCACCATCGTTGAATGTAACTGCCTTAGCAGTTCTAGCATTCAGAAGTTCAAAACCAGTTTGCTTACCAGTTACACCTATGTAAGTGCCGTCATAAGAAGCAACAATAGCAGTCGCAACGCCAGTAGTTCCGTCAGTATCAAAGACAGTAATCGTGTTACCAACACCAACAGTAGTGATACCAGTCAGTCTTAGTCTTGTCTCACCAGCAGAACTAATACCAAGAGATCCAGAAGTACCCTTGATTGCTTCAGCAGCAAAGTAAGAGAAACAGTTCAGGTACTCAGTACGAGCACCGTTGGTCATAATCAGACCTTTGCTGTTCGGTACAATGAAAGTAACTTCATTGAACAGGAACGCAGCCTCAAGAGATCCTGATGCTACCTCAGAACCGTCGATGTATGCACCACCACCAGCGATGTAGGAGGAAGGTGCAGAATCAGCAGATCCATAACCATAAGGATCAGCAGCAGTAGTATTACTACCTTTGTTGAATACAGTGACTCTCTGAACATAAGGTGATCTGCTTGTAATCGCAATACCAGGAGCAAACTTAAACGCATAACCCTGATTGCCAGCAGTGTCAAAGAACATATCACCAATAGTGATATCTTCGACGACTGATCTGTCATTCATCAAGAAGCAGTCCTTCTGCTTAGTAGCAGTGGTAGGAACAATCTTGGTTGCACGGAGACCAGCACCCTTGACTGTCAGACCAGCTGGAACAGTCAGTGGGAAGACTTCTTCATAAACACCAGCGGAGATGTTTAGGACATCGTTGGGACCAACCTGAGAAATTCGTGAAAGAGCATATGCAACAGTTCTATACGGCCTCTCTGCTGTGCGTCCACGAGATGCATCATCATCGTCAACACCATTAGTAGATACAAACCATGTATCCAACTTGGCATTGATTGTAGCGATACCAATCTGTGCAGGTTCACGCCAGGTGATTGTGCCATCAGGATTGGTGCTCAGCATGTGCTGAGTATTGAGACCAACTACACCAGTGGAGTCATACAGTGAGGTAATGAAACCAGCTTGTACGAATGCAGAGGTTGCAATACCAACCGAGACAGTTGCATTTAGAATGTCTGCAACTTCAAAGTCAACCGTAGTGATAGTTGCTGCAGTACCAACAATGTCAGTAACTGCTAATCCAGTAATATTTGTTTGCTTTGCATCCAGGGTCTCAATATCGACCGTGGTGATCGTAGCGTAGGTGCCAACCAGTGAGGTTACAACACCAGCAGTGATCTTAGCGTTGACAATATCGCCTTCTGTGGCATCAATTGTCGTGATAGTAGCAGCAGTACCGACAATATCGGTGACTGCTAATCCAGTAATATTTGTCTGTCTTGCATCGAGTACATCGATATCAGCAGTTGTGATTGTCGCATATGTACCGACTGTTGAATCAACAATCAGGTCATCAACACGAGCAACGCCATCGATATAAATGTCTTTCCACTCTTTAGCGGCACTACCAAGATCAAAGGTATCGTCATCATCAGGAACGATATCAGAGTCAACTTCACCAGTAAAGACGATGTTATCAGTAGTGGAATCACCAAGGCCGATTGTACCGCCATTGAAGGTTACATTGCCAGTAAAGGTTGTAGCTCCACCAACTCTGAGGTCTCCAGTGATATTAACATCACCGATAGTAGCAGCAGTACCAACCAAACTGGTAATAATACCAGCGGTAATCTTTGCATTAACAATATCACCTTCTGTAGCATCGATGGTCGTGATTGTTGCTGCAGTACCGACAATATCGGTTACAGCAAGACCAGTGATGTTTACATCCTTGGCATCGAGAGTCTCGATATCAACGGTGCCAATGGTTGCATAGGTGCCAACCTGACTGGTGATAATACCAGCAGTGATTTTGGCATCAAGGATGTCAGCAGCGTCAAGATGTGCTGTACCATCAATGTAGATGTCTTTCCACTCTCTATCAGTAGTACCGATATCCAGAGTTCCATCTGCACTAGGAGTAAACTTGAGATTAGACTCCCATGCTTCTCTTGCTTGATCGTATAAGAATTCTTTGTCAGTTGTTCCCTTAACGATGATACCGCCATTATCGGCCGTAGCATCAGCATGTCCACCAGTAGAACTGAAACCAAGTTCAATGTTCTTATCGGTGATTTGAACAACCGAACTCTGAACGAAACTTGTAGTTCCATTGACGGTCAGATCACCAACAACAGTAAGGGCTCCACCAACTCTGACATCTTTCTGGAAGTCAGCATCTTGGAAGGTTACATATGTACCAACCAAAGATGTAATAATACCAGTTGTAATCTTCGCATCAAATGCGTCAAGATTCTCAAAGTCTGCTGTATTGTAAGTTACACCAAAACCAGTCAGTGATGTAACGACACCAGCAACTGTCTTCAGGGTATTGATATCACCTTCGTTAGAATCGAAGGTTGTGATTGTGGCATAGGTGCCAACCAATGATGTTACAACACCTACATCAATATAAGCGTTAGTTGCAATCGCAACCTGAGATCTCAGATTAGTTACTGCAAAGTCAGTAGCAAGACCAACAGTGATCTTGACATCTTCAATGTCTGCATTTACGAAATCTACATTCGTAATAGTTGCAGCAGTACCAACAGTGTCAGTAATAATACCTGACTGAATCTTAGCGTTGGTAATTGCAAAGTCAGTTGCTAAACCAGCAGTGACCTTAATGTCCTCAACACCAATATCATTAGCATCAATTTGCGGAACAGATGTTACGCCAGCGATTACTGTGTTACCAGTGCCTTTATCAACAATTACTACACCACCAACATCTAACAACCCGAATGGTCGTGTGGTGCCGATGCCGACATAACCAAGTTGGTTACCGTCGATCCAATTAATATTTTGATTACCAATTACGAGCTGGTTGTCGCTATCTCCGATAGCAACATTTCGTTCATAACCGATGATGACATTGCCACTACCAAGAGTGTCGTTACCAGCAGAGTAACCAATGGCAATGTTCTTACTACCGTCTACACTGAAGAGAGTGTAAGGACCAATAGCAATGTTTCTTTGCTGCTGTCTGGTTCCTGTACCACCACCTAGGAAGCGACCATTCTTGCTAGTTACGCTACCTGTAAGAGTCTGGAAACCAAACGGCATGGTGAATGTATCACCAACCTCATAACCATCGCCAGGGGCCATGATTTCGATGTTAGTAATCAGACCAGTATTACCAGTCTGTAATCTAACTAAGAGTCCAACACCAGATCCACTGGTTTCGGTTACATCTTCTGTCTGATCATAATTTGCAACAGCAGTTTGTTCTCCGACAGTTACGCTGAGAGTTACCCCATCAACAACAGGGAAAGTCTCACCATACATCGACTGGTTACCCAGAGCGATGTTCTCATCGTTGCCGCTAGAAGATAAGGCAAAACCTACCTTATCACCAATCATCAAGTTCTTAGTACCTTGCAAGCGATAGCCTGCAAAGTTACCCATGACGATGTTAGATTCTAACTCGTCACTGCTGGAAAGAATACCAGCATATTGCATTGCACTGGCACCAATCGCAATATTACGACGGTTAAGGACAGTTTGTCCAATACCAGCCCCAGCAAAGTCACCAATAAAGATTGAAGAGTCGGCACTGCTAAGACCTACGGCAGCATCACGACCAACTCTAATAATATCATTGGAGAATGTAATATTACTGAAGGATGATACCCCAGTAACTTCTACATTATTTGCAGTAAGTGCGTGTCCTACATTTACTTCGTAGTAGTCAGCACTTGTACCACTAAGAGTGGTTACAACACCAGTAACTGCACGGAAGTCAGTTACACCTAGGGTAGAGAATCCTGCAGCACCAACATCTAATGTAGCAGCAGTTGCAATGCCAGTTACATTCCAGTTTCTAGCATTTGCCTCATCATAAACGAGGTCTCCTGTTACATTAAGGTTGCCACCAACAGTAAAGTTTCCAGCAACTGTACCAACACCTGCTGTGTAGAAATCATCTACAACAAACCAGGAAGCAACCTTTGCTTGATCATCTAAGATTAAGACTTTAGATGCTTGAGGTTTTCCGTAATCGGAAGGATTGTCATTGAACAGGCTGGTGTAATATTCACCACCAATAGGAATAGGTGCGAAACCAGGACCTGATGGACTACCAATATATAATTTCTTGTACGACTTACCAGCACCTACATCGCTAGTATCGTATGCGTAAACAAGTTCACCAAATGAGACTCCAGTACCAACTGGTGCAATATTCGGTGGGGATGTTCCAAGTGTCCTTTTTAAGAGAATCGTTGCGGACATTAGAAGACACCTCCGTCAATGATGGCAGCAGGGAAATTTTTTGTTGTTTTGAAGGCGTTCGACGCCGCTTCATATACCAGGATGCTTCCATCCTCTAGTGTTGATGCATCAACATCAGCAAGCAATGTCAGTCTACCGCCAGAGCCACCTCCGAGGGCACCGCTGGCAATAACTTTTACTTGATTAGATGTGCCTATTCGTAATGATGGCATTACCTTGTTACTCCTGCTCTGACTAGGACCATTCCTTCAACGACCTTGTATTTAAATCCACCAGAGTCTTCAAGATTCACATCATATACATATCGCCCTGGCTTAATATCAGCTGTAAGCGTAGATGCCAGAGATATCTGGATCTGACCTGCTTCGGGATCGGTGACTGTAGATGCAAACGAAACAGCAGTAGAGCTCCCCGCCCACTTTCTTAGTTGAGAGGTGCAGGTATAGTTTGTTAAGTTCAAAAAAGTGCCTGTGTCGTTATCTCCTAGACTGAACCCATGTTGAAAATCAACACCTGTATCGACTGAGAGATTAGCAATGTAAACTGCCATTCTTTACATCACGGATTATCCTATTAGGTATTTAGTTTCCTTAGTTCCTGTAATATAGACTGCATGGTCATTTTGATTTCTAGAACATCTGCTTTTAGCATTTCGATGTCATTAGATGAGATATCATCTATGGATTGTGATTCAAAGCCATGATATTTTAAAAATTCAGAGTGAGGATTTCTACTCATAATTTTTCCACTATTTTACTTAACATTTTTTTAATGTCATCAATATCCTTCTTCATTTCATCAAGTTCTTCTTTCTCACTTTTTTTGGCATTCTTTTGTCTCAAATAAGCATGATAACTGGAGTCATCGGTATTAACGATGGCACCAGTATCAGAATCTCTATAAAGACTAGAATGTCCTTCTACAGGAATCAAACTCATGCTACAGCGATTGCTCTCAAATTCTTCAGTACAGGATGTTTTGCCTGATTTGTTCCAGTGAATACGATCTTAATTTGGAAACCGTTGAAACTTGGCAGGTCATCTACAGAGTATGTATATTCCCTGTAAGTCATCTCATTCGCAGCAACAAAGGCATCGGGTCTACCATCATTTTCGGTAACATCAATAACTTGATCCCCAAGGCCATCGCCATCAGTATCAATTAGATTGAAATGTCCAGGGAATAATTCAAAGTCAGGAGTTACTTCACTAGAGTCTGTTTTGAGAATACTGTAGAGAACACGGAAATCACATTCGATTGGTCTGCGAGCTTCAAATACAACTTTCAATGAAGTTGCAGGGTTCTTAATATAGATCGGTTGAGACATATAATAAGAAGCATGAGGATCATTGAATCTAGATTTGACTCTAGGATCAATTCTGTAATCCTCAATTGGGTTGTTCAGTCTATTCTCATAGAAGAGTGCATTTGCTCCTTCCAGGTTGACTGTAGGTGAGTTAAACTCATCTCCACTATTTGCAAGTTCGACTGTGAATGTAAATGACTTATTTCTTGGTAATGATCCAAGTCTAGCTGACTCGTTAGTTCTAGCAGCAAGAAGTCTTGTTGTCTCAAGAATATTAATTCTATTGAGGTTCAGATCTTCAAATCCGTTGTCAACAAATGATGTCTCACTACCATCAACAGATGTACCTGTAACGCTTCTCATCTGCAGAGAGATGAAGTCCGTGGGTCCAAAGGTTGAAGCATCGAGAAGGGGTCTCACAGCATCGAATTGGATGTTCTTAGAAGCATGTACATCTTGACCACCACCAGCAGCCTCTTCCTTAAAGGATACCTGAGGAATATTGTTGGCATTGTCATCAACAGATCTACTAGATCCTCTGTCAATTCTAAGATAGTAGTTATCAATACCTCTAAGGATGCTTTGTACATCATGCTCAGTATTCACTTTTAAGAGAGAGACACCAGCATATTCATATTTTTGAACAATTTCATCCTTAAGATGATTCAATGCGTTAGTGGAATCTACACCTCTTACAACACCACCCAAACTAGAGACGCCAACACTAGTGTATGAAAGAATCTCACTGTTAATTAATGCATAACCAGTGTTTGCAGCACTAACCAAAGCCCCTTCAAAAGTATTGAATTGCTCAGTTGATGCAATAGAAATTGAGGTTTCATTTGAGGCAACATCTACCGACAGTTCCGTTGGTAAAACATCCGATTGAATATCACTCAGAATTACTTTGTTCAGAACACTGTGCATGCCATGATTACGATGACTTACTCTGAAGTATTCTCCAGTGTAAACACTTCCAGTATTGTCAAAACTGATAATATCTAAACCAGTGTCAACAATTGAACCTGCCTCATGATAATAAGTGGCTTCGTTACCTGATGTGGTGTCAAATGTTTCTGCCTGAACATCAGTCAAATACAGAGTGTCAATGCCATTAATAGAGTTGATACCGATGCGAACACCAGAACCAGATCCACCAATATCAGCAGTAACAATTCCAACAACATCACCGACTTTATAACCTCTACCAGCACCAACAATAGTAACTGCAGTAATCGCAGAAATACCAGAACCAACAGTTGCATTTAGTGTCAGTCCAGAACCATCACCAGTAATATTGTATGTACTGACAGGGTTGGTAGGAGTACCATAGTTACTACCAGATGTCAGAATTCCGACAACACCAGTAGCAGGACCACCTTTGTTTTCAATATGTCCATAGCGATATGTAGAAGTCTGTTCACTAATCTTACGACCAGGAGCAAAGACTGTACCAATTAAACCAGCATTTGTGGTTGTAACAATACCCAACTTACCTTTCTTGGGAAGGGCAGTAATAGGATCGAATGGAAGGGGAGGAAGTAAACCGTTATTAGGTTCTACTGGTGGGTTGAAGAATGTTAACAGACCTTGACTTGATGTGTACTTCGCTCTATACAGAGTAAATGTAAGGTCTTCAAACTGAGTAGGAGTCCAAGTTGCACCGTTTTGTGACTTGAACAATGAACCCATAGCAAACTGCTGTGAGTAAATCTTACCCTTAGCAGAAGGCAGCGATTGTGCGTTCAGGGCCTTCTGACCCATCTCTCCACAGAATACTTCATATTCATCACTATCCGACAGGATAACAATAGCATAGGATTCATCTGGATCTAAGTAGAATGGAGTATCAAATTTGATATTAGTTGCAACAGAACCATCTTTAGATGTTTGAATATCCGAAGGACGAATAGTTGCTTGAGCAGCTCTGTCAATAATAAACAGAGTAGGAGTACCCAGTTCAACTGTTCTAACTTCAATTCTTACGGGTGTTGTTCCTGCATTCTTAGTTGCAAAAAACAAGTCAAGAGATGTAATCCATGCTCCCTCAGGTCCAGTTACGATTGTTTGTGCTAAAGGATCTCTTTCTCTTACACGAATAGTACGAGTCCTATCAATAACTCTAGTACGGTTTCTAATGACCGTTCTAGTTCTATCAATAACTCTGGTGTTGTTGATAATAACTGGGGGCGGCGGCGGAGGTGGCTCAGGTACTGTTCCTCTAATATCAATTGTAGAGAGATTAGTAATCGTTGTAGTTTCAAGAGTTGTGATTCTAATATCAGTTTGGACAACTCTTGTAGTACCAGTTGCTGTGTAGCGACCAGTAGCATGAGAAATTAAAGTAGAACCTGGTGCTGGATTTTCATTAGACTGACTTGATGTTAATCTAAAGTCTCTGTTACCAGATCTAATTCTTACTTGAGGTGTAGGTGTTTGGTTAGGATCTCTCAGGAAGATAGAGCCGAAAAGATCACCAAAGTCATCAGACACTAATCTAACACCCGCTACAACCGCTTGAGCACCACTGGTAAGACCTCTAATGAGCATTCCAGTAGGAGCGAATCCAAAGAAGGCACCTTGTGCTTGAGCAGAAAGTGATGTTATGTCAATATTCAGGACAGTAGATGCCTGCGAATATCCATTAGGAAGTGTGGATGTGGGATCGTAGGGATTTACCGTATATGTTGTTGTGGGAGCATTGAACGGTCCATTCTTATGATTTGGAGCAGCAAGTCTAAATTCAAATGATGTTCCACCACCTGTACCAATAATAGAACCTCTAATTGTCTCTCCTGTTTGGAAGGAACCAGATACATTGGCAACTTCTAACAGTTTGGGGATAATATCTACACCCCCTTGATTGTCAAAGAACGGGAAGAAGTTAGTGAATGGTTTTAAACCAATCGCATTGAATTCAATATTTCTGGAACGACAGAATGGATCAAAAGTTTCTTCAGCAATAAAGGTGTTCTCAGATCTGATGTCATCTCTCTGTACAGTTCTACCAGTTTCTCTAGTAGTTACAGAAGCAGAACCACCAAGAGCACCACCTCTAGTCAGACTGAAGTTTGCAGCAACTTGGTTATTAAATACTGTAATACCAATAGTATTACGGATAACATTCTGAGTCTCTCTGGTATTGATCCAGTTATCGATAGATGGATTAAGTCTTAGTTCACCAGTAAATGCAACAACATGGAATGGGTTGATGTTGTTTACTCTTGTGGCAAATTCCTGCTTAATATACTGAACTTCCTCATATTTCAAAGACAGAAGATTACCTGTTTTTTGAGTGTTTAATTCATCAAGCAACAGGAAGTTTGAACTGTAGTCGATTTGAGATACTGGAAGGTCATCTTTAGCAGCGACTTGCAGTGCAGAAGATTCAAATTCTCTGAGTGGTCTTAATTCACCAAGATCCCTATCAATTTCACATGGGGAACTTGGATGCATAAAGTCAAAGGTCTTGAAGTTATCTACAAAGAAACCAGACTTAAATCTAGTAAGACCTTGCGAATCTCTGATTTGTAAAGACTCAGCACTCTTTTCCAAAAGGTTGAGACTGGTAACAACTTCCAGATTTTCAATTCTATCTGCAAGATCACCAATATCTCTCATCGTGTACCGACGATTATCCTTCAGATAAACTCTTGCTTCATCAGTATCTCTAAGATATGCGGGAAGAAGAATTGTACCAATTTCCATTCCAGGTCCAGATACAACTGGAGGAACTGGTTGCCTTGCTGGCTTTCCTTTCAGTAGATCAAAGTTGCCGTCTGGAAGAAGAACTACTTTATCAATTCTAGGAAGATAGAAATCATAGTCAAATGTCATTGACTCATTAGGAGTCAAAATTCTATCGGGTTTGCCGTCAAAGTCTCTTGCAGTATAGAAGAAGGGAGATACTGATCCAGAGGCTGGATTGTAAGAAGAAACTCTAGGTCTAAAGTCTAAACAATCATGCGCTTCAATACGGAAGTTTCCAATTTGAGGAATATCCTTGGTATATCTTTCTTCGTTATAACTATTAACTGTGAATACATCCCCAGTGTCTCCAGTGGGAACATCATATCTGTTATAGATTATAAGAAGTTGTCTATGAGGAATGTATGCTCCTCTGTTTCTTACAATTCTAGAATAATCATAATATTGATTTCTCTGACCTTTATCCAGCATGTAACTGCTGGTAATATCTCTATATTTTCCAGGGGTGAATCCTTGGAGAACAGCAGTAGTATTAGACTCTTCAAACTTCAGTGGTTCCAATACAGTGAATCTATCATTAGTCAGATAAACAATATCAATCTGACTATTACCAGCATCAACAGAAACTACCTTTGCAATTGCTTTGCTTGTAGATCCGAAAATATTTTCACCGATGATAGCACTTGTAAAGACATCATCAGTAGAACTAAAACTTAACTTATCTGGAATAGGAGCAGATGAATCTAAAGATTCGTAGATAGCAACAATATCAACTGCATCTGGTTCGTTAAGAGAGATATCTCTATCTTGAACTCTCAGTCCATATAGAGCACTATGATTCAAACCATCATTGATACTTGTGGCTGGATCAGTGCCAGATCTCTTGTTTTTAGATCTTGTGACAGCGACTTGTTGGCACCTCTTAAACTCTTTTACTTTATTCTTGACAACTGCTTTGATAACTGTGACATTAACAGTCATCCCAGTTTGCGAAGGAAGAAGACCAGTAATAGTTACCTGTGTACCAGTAACTGTTACCTGATCATCCTCAATTACACCGATATTGCCGTTTGAATATTGTACTTGATACCTTTCCTCATCAAATCCAGCAAATGATGTATCTGGAATGTCTACTGAAGAAATAGGAATAACTAACTGCCCAAGAGCATTAGTTGATTCGTTTTGAATCTGAGTAGAAAGTAATAATGTAGATCCAGTAAAGTCAACATTAGAAACATTGAGATCTGGAATTACTGTAATGAGAGATGCATTTTGATCACTACCATCTTGAGATCCAATAGTGATTGGTCCCTCAAAGGTCTTAACAGTTCCCTCAAATAAATTTGCAACTGTTGTCATTGCACCAACAGTCATGGACTGTAGGTCAGCAGCAATTGTCAATACGACATTCTGATATTGATTACCACCTTCCACAAACCTGATAACATCTCCAGGTTTGAATCTCTGGAAACTGTCAATTCTAGGTGCGGTGACAGTTGCTGTTGCACCAGCCTTTGTAATTTTTACATTACCATTTCCTAATCTAGGAGGAATCCTATCGGTTAACTTCTTGTTAGCAGTAAAACTATTACCACTTTGAGCGAAGGAGAAAACATCATTGATGCCGTAAGGGGTTACACCCTCAATAGTTCTAGGAGTAGCATCAGTTCCATTAATGAGAATTTCTTCTCCTCTCCTGAAAGTACCAGATGTCTGAGTAACTTGAATGGTACTAGAACCAGCACCTGCGGTTACTGCAAATGCGTTTGCTCCACTTTCCTTACCAACAATAAATGCTGATTCGTTTAACTCAGAATTACTAACATAGTCGTTCAGTTGCAGAGTCGTATATGTCTGTATATCATACAGATACATATCGAATTCCGTAGATGCGTCTTTATATACTCTATCTCTTAAACCAAGATTATATACTTTAGCATCACCAATTTTAGATGCAGTGCCTGCTACATTAGCACTACCACCACTATTGGGACCTCCCATCAGATTAATTCTGTTGGTAAAGGTACTAATACCACTTACATTATTGACAATAAACTTATTTCCCATCTCAAATGGGAAAGACTTGTTCTTTACTTCTCCAGTTTCTCTTGGTTTGAAGAAGTCGATGGTTGTAGGACCATCAGTTGATACTTCATATCCTTTGACATATGCCTTACCAGCACTAATTTTTAAGCAAGCAAGATCATCATCTGGTTGATTCCCATCAAAGGTTGTTTGATCAGAGAAATAAACTCCATTATTACCTTTCCTGTCATTAAGACACTCTGTAATGTTTAACAGGAATTTGTTAACAGTATAGTCACCAGACTCGTCAAAAGTTCTTTTTGCGAGATACTCTCTAATTTTAGAATATTCTGTTTCTCTCTTAATGGATAAGATTTCGCCGTTGCTAACTCGTAAAATCTCTACGAAATCCGTATCGTTAAAATCTGATACTGCTTTTTTATCTAAGACAAGATTAATTTTAAGCCTATCTGCCCCAGGAGCAGCAAAGTTAGAAAATCCCTTTGCATTATCGTAAAGGCTCTCGTCGGATTTAGCAGATACATTTGTCTCGACTACTCTCAATCCAACCCTAAAGGATGGTTGTGGGTTGTATTGATCTAGAATAATTGTTTGCTTTTCTACCTTTACAAAACAACCTCTAAGAAAATAGATACCTTCATCAACAGATGCAGCAGAACCAATACTACACGCATCTAAATCAATAGTAGAAGCAAAAGTACCACCGACATTAATAGTTGTGCCACCATATGTAAATGATTCTTCTGCAACTAAAATTTCACCATCAGAGAAGAAATTAAAATCTCCAGTGGATGCTGAATTAATGTACTTAACATAAAAAGTGTCATAGTCATTATCTGACTGTGAAGCACTAATAAAGTTAATTACTTTTGCAGTTGTTCCTGTAGTCTGTCCCTTAATAATTTTCCCAATTACCTTATCGGCATATACACCAATATCAGTTCCTAGGTGGGTTGGATTGACCTGAACTGCATAATATTGTCCATCAAAAGTTACGGATCCTGGAACTACGATGGATCCTTCTTTGAAGATATGACTACCAAATTTTTCTACCTGATTCTGCAGGATAGACTGTAAGGTAGAAAGTTCTCTAGCCTGTACTGGAAATCCTGGTTTAAACAGGACACGATGATAGCCCTTATTAGGGTCAAAATCATCATAATACGGACTTACATTGAGGTTAGTCTGTTGTGGCATCTTCTTAGAATTCTAAAACGATTTTGATGTCTTCTTTTTGACGCTCATTTCTTGTAATAGATGGTCTATTATCAAGGTAAAGTATCTCACCAGTCCTTTTATTTATTTCCTCTGGAGCAAGACCATTAGTAAATTGTACTCCCAAGTCAACAACCTTACCTGCTGGTGTAGTTGTTGAGATGCCAGTAAACCCAGAGTCGATGTTAACGCTGAAACCACTAGGACCCGTGACAGCGTTTCCAGTTGAACTAAAGTCCAAAACATCAGCATCTCCACCAACACCGATACTATCGGTAGAATCATAAAGATTTGGGTTGAGATAGAGGTTTCTATCTTGGAAATACTTAATTACTCTAGTGCTAGTATCATAAGAGGCGACATATGCCTTTGCAGTTCCTACCCCAGAAATATCCTGCTGAATCTGAGATCCAATGGCAAGAGTTTGTGTAGTATTGCCAGTGAATTTAAGAGATTTTGTAGAAGAAAATTCGGATGTGTTAATAACTGCTGTAGAACCAGCACCTGCAGAAACTGGGTTTTTAATAACACCAATTTGAGCAAAAGTGGTGTCAGAGATAAAGTCGTAAGAAGAATTATCAAATCTAGAGTAAATTAGAACCTTATCAGTTCCAAGTTCCTTGTACAAGTCAAAACCATGTCCTCTGGAAGGAGGAATGATTGGAGTTAATCTTGCAAACTTAGTTGCAGCACTGTTAATACTGGAAAGATTTACTCGTCCAAAACTATAACCCTGGCCTCCAGCAGTTACAGTTGCGGAAATAATTTGTCCGTTAGTATTTGTTTGTACCCTAACTTTGCCACCAGTACCATCTCCTAGAATATCTAATTCGATTGGAGATGATAGAAATGAATATCCCTCACCCTGTTCATCAATCGACACAACCTTAATTTGGTTGTTATTGATTGTAGAGTCTCCATTATCCCGAACTACCTTAATTTCATTTTCTAATGAAGTTGACCATGAGTTAGGAACCGCTACATATTCGGTTGAGTCAAATTTAACGATGTCGGCGGGAGGTACAGTAAAGAGATATTTCCATAGATATCCGTCACCACTTGTCCCAGCAGCGGATGGTTCCAGATCAGTAAATGTAGGTTCATCGAGAGATGCGTTTGCTGTAGAGGTAATTCCAGCAGATCCATTATTAATACAAATATAGACTCTAAAGTCTTTATTGATCACATAGTAGTTTGAAGAATACAATCTACTAGAGTTAGATACGAGAGATCTTTCATTGGTATCGTAGTCATGACGATACATGTCATACGATGTACCTTTAGTCCACTGTACCTTTCGGACTAATCTTCTTACATCACCAGGAAGTACTTTTCTTCCGAAAAGCATGGTGTCATATACATGATTAATGTAACTAATATTGTCAATAGGAGACGGTGGTTGTACCGTCGTACTATTCCAAGTACTAGTTCTTCCATAACCCGTGATAGTCGGGTTTGCAAGACTCAAAAAAGTAAAATAGGAATTACTACCATCAATTACAGAGTCTACAAAGTTATTCGCATTAATGACCCTAAACTGGTCTGTGATAATGGCTGCCATTATTATAAACGGGCGGAAGGTCTAACTTTTTTGTATTTATAATAGCTTCGGCAAGCCGCCAGTTCCTCTTAGACCAACTCCACGCCTTTGAACAATAGGATAGTTGGTCAAATCAGGGTCAAAGTTTAAACCCTTGAGGTCTGCAAAAACAGGATTACCTGCATCTCTAGTGAGACCACTGAATTTACCCCAGGTAAAGTTGCAGTAAGGTCCAGAAGTAGAACCAACACCTACAAAATCACTAGTGTTAGTGTATGAAGCGATGTTGCAGGTAAGAACACCTACGCGACCACCATTTCTTGTAGATACTGAATGTACATAGTAAATGTTGTCACCATTGAATGTGGTAATACCCACAATATCGGTATCATGAGTATCAATACTAGTAACTGCAACACCAGCAGTATTGAATCCAGATCCATAAAGTTTGATTGGTTGTCCAATCTGTAATCCAGCAGTGCTGTTTCCATCATTAACATATTCTGCAGCATCGAATTGGATAAGGAGACCGAGATCGGTTCCAATTCCAGGACAGGTGCTAATTCCTGTAACAACTCCGATAAATCCTTGAACATTAGCAACGAGAGGTTCGATGCCAGTTATGTTCTCATAGTTGATACCATAAACTGCAGTTGTTCCAAATCCAACTTCTGCAATATATGCGAGACTGAATGAACCAGTTAACCCGTCATCAGTGTCTCTAAACATTGCCGTGTTATCAACATATACGAAAGCATCAGTTGTGCTTAAGACACCAATAACATTAGCGATAGGGTTGATTTGAGCCTCAATAGAATCTCTTGCTTTAGATACCAATGAACCATCAACCAGAATGTCCTTCTTCTGCTTGATCCAATCCATAGGTTTGTAGTTATCGTTGCTGATACCTACACCACGATAGAATGCAGTTTCTACCGTAGCAGCACTATCAATCCTCTTGACAATTCTATTAGCACTTTGGGAAAGGTTTCCTGTTTCTGCAGGAACTTGATTCAATTCAATTTGGGCACTCTTTCTTAGTTTCAAGTTGTCGCCAACTTTAATAACTTCATTGATATCATTCAGGAAACTATCTTGACCGATAGTTCCTCTATAGAAGAAGATAACAACATTATCTTCAGCAGTTGGAGCACTATTGAATTCAATAACTGATCCACCATCGAATGAATAGTTGATGTTTGGTTCTTGAATAACACCGTTGATGAAGATTAATAGAACTGCAGAAAGGTCAATTTCTTTAGAATCCAAGTCACCTCTATCAATCTCAAAACTGACCAATGAAGACTGATAGTAGAGAAGGAATCTCTTTTGATTTCCATTTTGGAATGGTTTGATGTTGTCAAGATAATCAATGTTACCGAACTGCCAGGAAGAAACTTGGTCAGTAAATACATCAATTACTTCAAGTTCAAACTGTCTAAAGTCATCACCTGCAGTTGGATCAGTAGAAAGACCAGTGACTGTAAATTTGTCTCCACGCTTGAATCCATATCCCTTTTTAACAAAGTCAAAATCGGACACCTCAAACAGAGTTGAACCAATTCCAGTTGCTGTAGATACACCTGCGATTTGGACAGCGATAGAACAACCAACACCAGTTAGTGTAGTAGCACCAAGACCAATTCTAGAAACACCTACGATGGGAAGGTTTTCTCCATTGGGTTCTGGAGGTAATGCATCGGGATCACGATATCCAGATCCACCAGAATTAATTGTAAATACGAGGCTACCACCAACACCAACAACTGCAGAAACATCTGCTCCTGTTCCAGCACCACCACCAGGTCCAACATTGACTGTGACGGTATTTACAGTAGTAGAAGCAATTGCGGTGAAAATACCAGCAACAGGATCAGTTGATCTAGGATACAGATTTACGCTTAGATAGTTATCTTTAGAGCAAGACAATCCAAGAGATCCAGTATCAATACCAATGGTATTACTGGTGGTCAAACCATGTGAAGGAAGGGTAAGAACTAATTTACCTGTACTAGAGGTATATCTAGCATTGGTAGCAGTATATCTTGCTCCCGTATTATCAAAGATTGAATTGACCCCAGCAGATACAAACTTGTGATTATATGCACGATCAGTGATTGCAATCCCAATTGTACCTAATGTAGTTCTGTATCCAGAACCAAATGTAAGTGGGAAGAATTCTGCGGCAGTTCCACCACTCACATAAGTATGAGGAATGGTAGATGCACCAACCTGAACCTTAAATGTTGTTGCGGATGTAACACCAACAACATAGAAGGGATCATTATGATCTGGGAATGTTGTAGTAGTGATACCCTGATAATTCAGAGTTTTAATAGAATCAGTATCAGCACTGACGAATGTATGTGGAGATGTACCTGTGCCACCAGTCCCGACATTGACTTTGAATGAATTTGCAGTTACACCCGAAATTGTGAGGTACTGATTGAATGCAGGATCAGTTACGCGGGGATATGTGTGGTTACCAGGACCCTGTGTACATGTAAATGTAATGCTGTTCGCTTCAATAGAGATTGCATCTCCATTTACTAGTCCATGAGGACTTGCAAACGAGATGGTAGAAATACCTGTAGAAGGATCATAAGTAAACCCATCAGGAGTTCCGACAGGAACCTTAGGACATGTGAACTCAAGGCCAACTAACTTGACTTGATCTTCAAGGACAAGTTTATGATTATCTGCAAGTGAAACTGTCATGATGCCAGTCTTATTATCATAAGCAGCATCAATAATATTCACTGCCGTTCCTGTTGTAGAAACACCAACAATCTCAGTAATTGTTCCTGCAGTGTTTACATTAACTTTGACTGCTGCACCATTAAAAGGTGCATAACCAAGTCCAGGTGTAGAAGCAACCGAAACAATTACACCACCTCTAGGAAGTTGGTTTTGATTAATATCATCTTCATCAATAATTAGATCCGTAAATCCAACCGATGTGATACCGCTAAACTGAACACTAGCAGCAGTAGAAACGGGATTCTCAAGAATCTTAAAGTTGGATACCCCCTCATTATTCTCACCAAACGGTGCTTGGAAGATACCGTTAATAAACAGAACGCCATTACCGCCAGTAGAACCAATACCAGTTACAGCAGCACCAGTTGCTGTAAGTGGGAATGTATTCTCAAGACCATCAAACTTGTCTGAGAAATCATCAAACAATTCATTAGTTCTGTAATCATTTCTTAGATATGTTCTACCGCCGAAGGATGCTCTAGGATAAGGAAGATTAGCAGGGTTGATAATTCCGAGGTCACCACCTAAAGGTGCCTCAGTAAAGTGAATTTCGCTATTGAGAATCTGGAAGGCACCTCTATGGATTCTTGCTACAGTACCAGCAGAGTGATCTGTAGCAGCAGATCCAACAGCACCCCTTTCTACTTCAACAATACTCCAGGTTCCAATACCAGTAATAGGACCAGATGGTTGAGTTGCAAAACCAACAGTTCTTACAATAGAGTATTCTTCTTCAATCTTAAGAAGGTCACCAGAAGTAACAGTGCTCAATCCACTAAGAGCGAAAGATGTAACAACACCATTTACAGCAACATCCAAATCATAAATGATGCTTGTAAATGAAATTGGTTTTTGAACAATACCATTAAGAGCGATGACGGTCTTTTCATCTCTCTTGTTCATTGTGAATCT
>CERN01053800.1_pt1 | contig 27720 bp, 35 predicted proteins | sample 530761 | NCBI WGS metagenome assembly CERN01 (sample SAMEA2620947, study PRJEB7988) | marine metagenome | isolation source: saline water (ENVO:00002010), including | reverse complement strand
CAAGCCATAAAGAGACAAAAGAAGAGATATTATAAATATAGCGTCAAATTGAGCGGGAGCGTCTCCTTCTTCAATTAAACCATCAGCTATTGCTGCTTGAACCATTTCGGGATAAGTCTCTGGATTTTGTAATGCTACTTCTAACATTTGAATAGCTTCATTAAGATCTTCAGGAACAACAGGCGTCGTACTTAATTCACTTTCTATTATGTCTATACCTTGACCAAACTCTTCTGGTCTTTGACTAGCTAATTCTAAAATAGTTTCTTTAATCATCCTTAACTCCTACACCAATCATGTTGACGATATTCATTTTCTAAAAAACTGTAGATATGCATATTTTCATCATCTTCATATGCTTTTCTCATTACTCCTTCTTTGACAAACCCTACATGCTTAACTAAATTTATACATGCCTTATTACTTTCAGCAATTAATGCAGTTGCTCTAACTGCTTTTAATTCATCAAATACCATTTTAAATAATCCGTTAAACATTAAAATAGTATTTTTAGGAGTAGCCCATGTTTTACCTTCAGCAGCAATATTTATATCAATATTACGCTTAGTAAAATTAGTAAGCAAAATAACACACGCAAACTCTCCATTATTTTTTACAGAAGATAAAGCTCTAAATACATCAGGAGCAGATTTTACTCCTATACGCTTTCTTGCCCATTTTTCAGCTTCATCTTCTTTCTTATAACCAATATATTTCATAATGTGCTTTGAACAAATCTCTCTGCCCATTCTCTCCATTCTGTTTTATCAAATCCGTAAGGATCAGGAAAATCTTCTATTAAATTAGTAGCTCTATTATATTGACTTGCCCAATCTTGCCATTTATCAGGATCAGTTAAAGGGGAATATGCGCCAAAACTGCTAAAGTCTGTAATTAAAGCATCTGCCCATTCTTCTAAAGTAATACCTACTGGCCAAGTTACACTTAATCCTGTATTTAATCCTCCCGTCATCCTAAATCCGTTCCGTCTCCGCTATCAAAGTGACCTATAATTTGTCCCATTTGATAATCACCATAAAGAGAATTAGACTCAAATTTAACTCTTAATTCTCTTCTTTGCTCTTTTAACATAACTATTTGTTCATAAGGTTCAGTAGCAGAATCAGGAAAAGTAAATTTAGTGCTTACTACCTCTGGTGCTCTAGCATTAGCTCTTCCTGTAACTGTTACCGTCATATCTTTATTTTGAACAAAATCTGGTTCAATCGTTGTTATCCTTAAATATCTATTTTCTCCTGTAACTAAAGTAGATAAATCTGAAGTTTCAAAATAAGATTTTATCGGTCTAACATTAGCTCCATCATACTCATCTACTTTAAATTCATGTTGCCATACTTTATAACCGCTATCATTTACAACACCTGTTAACACAGGAGCAGCAAATGAATTATTAAAATGTCCTGCTGATCTTCCATCATTTGGAAGTTCTGTATCGTACCAAGTATTTTCTCTTACATTGTAAACTACAGCATGAGTGCACTCAGTAGCAGTTCCTTTAGGATAACACCACCATATTTCACCATACTTAGGAATTTGAAAACCAAAAGTCTTAGTCTGAGCATCTACATTTATTTCATCAAAGAAATAATTTAAGTTCATACTATTAGGAACTTCTCTAACTACACCATTAAACATGTAAAAACGATCAACACCTGCCCAATAAAATACTCCATCATAATCTACTACACAAAATTGAGACATAATAGAAGTTCCTGTAGCTACAACATCAAATTGAAATATAGTTGTTCCTCCTACAAAAGTAGCTCTAATAACTGCATCAAATGCCCAAAATAATCCTGCAGGAGCAGTTCCGGATCCTGCTCTCATAGGTAATCCTTTTATAATTTTTTGTCCCCAAACTCTAGCAACTCCTGAACCTGTGCCTGTTAGATCTGTAGGATCTCCTGCCACTGACCATCCTATATTACCGTCAGTTCCATAATAAAATAAATAAGGATGTAAACTTACTATCCCTCCTGTAGCATTAGTATTAGCTGGTAAAGTTATAGGATTTAACACTGCTGTTCCTAAAATTTCACCATAAAAAATTTGACCTCCTTGGTCGTTACATAAACAATCACCATTTGGAGAAACATGAGCTACTAAATAATTTTGATTAGTAGATGAATCATAAATAACATCAAACATCCAATAATTGTCATCATCTACAGTTAAAGTAGCAGGAGTTCTGTCAGTAACTATTGAACTGTTTCCTGTACCATCTAAGGTAAATCTTTCTAAAGTAGATGATCCTCCTGAGTGACAATAAACAAACATCATTTGGGTAAAAGTAGAAAATCCTCTGCTTACTTCTTGTAAAGACTTTTGAGTAGTTTTATAACCTCCCATTTTACGAGGTAAACCTCTTTGCCAGCGTACCCACTGACCATCAGTATAGAAGTCTCCTTCAAATTTAGTTCCATCCCTTTTTATACCAGGATTAGATTTTAATACTGCAGTTTGAATAGGCATTATGTAAATGTACCTCCATTAACTACTCCTGATGGAGCTGCTCCTAAAACACTCCATGCTGCTGCCGTATCTGCTGCTGTAAATAAAGCAGTACCTGTGGCTGTTCCTCCTAAATTAATTAAAGCAGCACCAGCACTTGTTGCTCCTGTACCGCCATCACTTATCGCTAGAGGTAAAGATACTGAAGAAGTGTCAGCATCAAGAATATCACTACCGTCACAATAATATATTCCTCTTACTCCTGAAGCAATAACTACTCCTGTCATACCACTCACTTTTACTGTTAAAGTGTATGCTCCTGTAGTTCTATTATCTATCCAATATTGTTGAACAGTCGCAGGTATTATTACATTTCTATTACCAGTTAAAGTTCCTGTAAATCTATATGCTACTCTATTTAATTCTGTCCCGCTTAAAGTGTAATCACCAGTTCCTGAAATATCAATAACGGTATAATCAAAAGCAAAGGTAGCAGATTGACCAAAACCTATGGTATAAAAGTTAGTGCCATCACAAGCAATAATAGCAGATTCACCAGGTTGGAAAGATAAAGTAGAAGCTCCATCAATTAAAGTAACTCCTGGTGGGTCAGCAACTATTGCTCCTGTTCCGGAATTTCTTAAATATATAAACCAGTTATCATTTACTACAGAAGGATCAGGTAAAGTTAATGTCCCTGCTGCTCCTGTCCAATTATAAAATATAGCTCTAGAATCTGCATTAGCAGTAAAGTCACTATTAAATCCTGTTATAGGTACAGATTGAGAAAGTAAAGAACCTACTGCTATTAAACCTGTACCTGCTAAAGCAGAAGCATTAGCACTTGAGGTAGTGGCTCCATATTGAAGTATCTGCCAAACACCATTAGTAGTGGTATTATTTGTTAAATATATTTGCCATAATTCACCTGCAGCAATAGTAGCTACTTGTGTACCACCAGCATTATTTACTGTAAAAGTATGGCTTCCTTTATTGTTAAACAAGATAGTATTACCAGTGCCACTTTTAGTAGCATCAGGTAAAGTTATTTCTAAACTACCGCTAGCTGGCGTAACATCCATTATTCTAGCAGCTAAATTAACATTAGTAGCAGTTTCTTCTGGCCATGATAAAGTAATATTAGTAGATAAAGCTACTGCGCTGTAGCTTATTTCACTTGGATAAATATTGGCTCCACCAAATACATCGGTATAACTAGGCATTATGCTTCACTCCTTGTTGCTGTTCTGTCCATTATTCTAGATAAATCTTCTCCTGCTAGTGCTTGTGCTGCTCTATCATATAATTCTCTCCATGTTTGTATTCTTTCGTCATCTTTTAAAAATGGCGTAGCTTCTAATAAAGCAGCATATAATAAAACATCGGGAGCATATTCTGTTAACCAGTTACTTTGAAGATCATCCCCTAATAATGCAGGTTGTTCATAATATAAAATTTCTAAAGTATGTGCCGTATCAGGCGTAGGAGCTATTAGCCAGTGTTGATAGTCATAATCAGCATAGAATTGTGGGGTTCCTGTTACCGCTTCATCTGGCCAATAGTTCCTACAGTACTCGTACGAGCGTGCTTGTATGGCAGTCCCATTAACAGTCATAGAAGTAGTGTCTCTCCATCTGTCAGGTTTTAGATAAGTAGAAACACCTACCGATAATGGTAAATTAACTGCTCTTATAAATCCTTCTATTTTAAGTTCTCTAGCTATTCTTCTTTCCCCTAGAGTTACTAATCTCGGCAATTGATCAAAAACAATTTGATCACTATCTTGAGTAAACCCTCTTTCTAAATATCTTCTTAGATCTACCAGTAAACTATCATAAGTCATTGTGTAACTCATAATTTTATCTCCTCACGAATTTTTGTAGCAGATACATTTTCAATTTCTTTATTTAAAATTTCTTTTTCTATTTTATAACCTACATCTCTACCGTATGTGATATTAACAATATTAGGAACAGTTTGTATTTCATATTGACCTTGATATAGAGGATCTAGATCTTTTCTTATAATGTTTTCTATTTGGTTTATACTAAAAGGATTAGAATTTTTCCATCCGTTACAATCTCTTATTTGAATAACTACTTGTCCTGTTTTAACTATAGCTTTCTCAAATAGAGCTCTGTGTCCTTTATGCCAAGGTTGCCATCTACCCAACATTTGAACAGTTTCTTTTTTCCAATCAAATTTAGGTCTTCTTTTATTTTCTAAAATATTCATTCCTACATAATATGCCCATTTAGCAGCATTTTGTTCAGGTATTCTAAAGTCATAAACTTTCGGTGCTATAAACATATCATCAGTGTCTTTATATCTACTATCCTGAATAGTATCTAACCATATCACCCAATCTGCTTTTACATTTTTTCTCATTTCTGGCAAAGGAGCTATAAAATCAGCTATAGTGTATTCAGCAGTAGATTCTTCTAATAAATCACTCATTCTTAAAGATTGTCTTATTCTTCCTTCTTTACTGAAATCCCAATCATTAAACTTTTTTCTTATATTATCAGCATTAAGATGTTCAACACAATTAATAGATCTAGATTCATTAAAAAAGTTTCTTAATGAGTTAGAAAAAGTAGTCTTTCCTGATCCTGGTAATCCCATGACTAAAATTTTTATCATATTTTTTCTCCAAAATCTATTATCATATTATAACGAGGAGAATCACCATCGTATATCACATGATGAGGTAATCTGTTATTTATTTCAATAACATCACCTTTCATCATCGGTATTTTATTACCAGCTATCACAAAATGCATATTTTTATAATCACCTTCTAAGCACCAATGAACTCTGTGAGTTTCACCAAAATAAGGATGAGTATCAGTATGAGATTCAATTTCAGAATTACCTTGCATTTTAACAATCATAGCCGTAGTAACTCTAAATGATTTATTGTAAAATCCTGCAACATCTAAACACACTTTTTCACAAAGTTGAGATAATTTTTCAGAATGTTTAAAAGTTTCTAATTTTACTTTTGGCCACTCTGATCTATCAGGAAATAAAGCTGGTATACATTCAGTATATTTATGAAAAGTAAATCGAGTTTGTCTATCAGTAAATTCATTCCAATCTTCTGCAGGTAATGAAGAAATAAACTTCATAATTTCAGAAGAATCATGATTTCCTATTTTTCTGCTCCAATCTATTATATCCATGATGACCAGAACTCCTCACAGTTAAATTCATTACTAAACATATTTAATCTACCTAAATCTCTTTTACCTTCTCTTAATTTAGGTTCAATTTTATGGGTTTTACTAAAAGTTCTATAATTTAAATCATTTTGTTCTTCGGCATTAGTTATTTTGTCAAAGTTATGATTTTCAAATACATTTATATCTAAATATTCATAAATTCTGCTTAATTGCTCTTTAGGATTAGAACATAATTTATGATAATCTAAAAATAACATATTTTCATGCCTATTTTGAACTACAGATGCTTCAAAAAGAGCAGAATATGCTTTTCCTATTGATCCTTCTGGACTTAACATTGATTTAGCTCTATCTAATGTAGTAAATCCTGTAGAATTAACTATTTCTTCTAATTGAGTATAAGTTTCTGGCTCTTTTTCATATAATCTACCAAAAGAAGCAGCACATTCTAACGGAGGTCTTACTGTGCATATTATTTTAATAGGTTTATCAGTTAAATTGTCTAACAAATCTAAATAAAATGGCCAGTTTCTATCTTTATCTATATTTACAGTATGATTTCCATCATTATACGCTTCAAAAATAGATTTTAAGATTGGTATAAGTTTTTCTTGTTTTGATGTGACTTTGTTTTTAGGAGCATTTGACCACCATTCTCTAACATTCATTAAAAGAGGTAATAATGTTGATGCTTCTGTCACACTTATTTCAGGATTTTGAGCTAGTAAACCGCATAATACAGTAGATCCTGATCTAGGTAACCCGGAAAGTAAAACTTGTTCCATATTAAGTTCCTTTCCTCGCTATAAACATTACTCTTTCTTCTGGATCTGTTCCCAGATCTTCTAAAGTGTAGTTTAAAGAGTTGAATTTATTAGTTATACCTTCTTGCGGAGCATATTCACTCCAAGATGTTTCTACTAATATTGTATCTGCCATAGAACATGCTTTTTCTATTTGAGTTTCCCAATCACCAAAATATAATATACTAAATAAAGTAACAATATCATAGGTTGATGTTGGAGTATAAGTGTTTATATCTCCTACTTCAAAAGTATATTTATCTGCTGTAAAATAATTAGGCATAATATTTTCAGCACTAGTTATATAACTGTTTTCTATGTCTAAACCATGAACATGAGTAGCTCCTTGATCTAAACACCAAGCAGAAAATCTTCCATTACAACATCCTACATCAAATACTGTTTTACCGTTTAATTCAGCAGAAAAAACTGACATAGATTCAGCTCTAGCATTTAAAATATCTTCCGCACTTACCATAGCTTCTGTTATAGGTAAATCTACAAATAAAGGTTTACTATCAAAGTACATCGTCTGGTGCTCCTTCTCCAATTAAATTTCCATCATTATCATACATCTCGAATTCTATCATAGGGGAATAAGCTATTAATTCATCTATATCATTTATAGCCATGATTTCATTATAAATTTTATAACTTTTGGTTTCTATCTCAACAACTGCCTGAGCAAATGCTTCTAATACACCTATACAGTCTTCTTCAGAAAGTGGAAACTTTTCTCCTTTTGAATCAAACCAATGAAAATCTTTAGGGTATTTACCCAAAGGTATCAAAGAAGACATAATAGATAAATGAGACATATTTCTAAATCTGCAATCAAAATGTCTACCATTATAATATACTCCTTGCTTGTGTATACCATCTTTATTTTGGTACCAAATGTCTATTTTCATATCTCTTATTTCTTCAAAAGTATCAAAAATAACATCATAAACTTCATTAACTTCAGCTGAACCATCATTTACAAATTCATATTTAGGACCTCTGTTAGTTCTATGAGGTCTTCCAGGAAATGGATTTTTCCATGGGTTAAGTCTTAAAATACCCATACTGAATAAATCTTGATCAGAAGTATTTTCGTCTATAGTTATTTTATTATCTTCAAAACCATATTCAATAGAATCACCTGAGTATACTCCTCCAAATTGACCATTTTTATATTTAATCCACTTTCTCATAAAAATTATCCCCAGCTTATTTTAGCATCATAAACAAAACCAGTATTATTGCCTACTGTTACGCTCGTATAATTGTAACTACCAGTTCCTGTAGGTGAAGCAACAGCACCATTACCACCAGCTTTTCCTCCAGCATTTATTGTACCACCATTACCGCCTGTAGAGTAACCTCCACCTCCACCGCCACCGCCATAATAACATGATCCGCTACTACCATTACCGCCATTATTGCCACTACCTGAATTAGGAGCAGTCCCCTGAGTTGAAGGGTCTCCTTCATATTTACCTCTTCTTCGTTCTTGACTAGTTTGGAAAGAACTTCCTCCTCCACCTGCACCAACTAAAACATCAGCTGCACTATTCCAATATGCAACAGCAGCACCGCCACCCTCATAACCTCTATAAATTGCTGGTCCACCGCTAATGCTTCCCCCTGATCCTCCAGTACCACCATTACTATTAGGTTGATTTTTAGGATCAGGCATAGAAATATACAGATCAGCTACAGGAGTTCCAGTTCTTTCTACGGTACTACCGCTAGGATGTGCGTAAGGATTACTACCTGCTTTTCCTCCTGGAGCATTTAATGTTACGGTGACATTTGCCCAACCAGTAGGTTGATAACTAGCACCTTGAAAACCATTAGGGAAAGTATAGTCTCCTGCTGGTTCTGGTGGTTCTCCCGTTAAAAAACCAAAAGCCATTGCACACGCATTTCCTCTTGCTTCTAATATAGGCATGTTTTCCTCCTTATGCGAATTTAGATTGACTTGTAAATATAGTAAATGCTGCTGAGCCAGTTTTAACTATAGTGTAAGAATAAATATCAACAGAATTAACATTACCTGAACTCCAAGCTGTACCAAATTGATATTTAGGAGTTACAGATACTCCATCTACTGTAATAGCATTATTGTAATAAGCTGTTCCCCCATTAGTAACCATAAATGCGCAAGTTAAAGTTTCACCTGTAGCCATAGCAGTATCTAAAGAGGTTCCGCTAGAGCATCTAAAATTGACTGTAAAGTTAGCAGCAGCATCACTAGTGTAATAAAGTACTGATTGAGTAGAAGTATCAAAATCAATTGTTCCTGTAGCAGCAGTTGCTGATACTGTTGTCACTTCAGCCATGTTTTTAACTACAGCAGAAAGAGAACTAGTAGAACCAGATAAAGTTTGTTTAGCTGTAAAAGTTGTAGCTGTTCCTGGTGCTACATAATCAGTTCCTGCAGTAAAAGAAGTTAAACCTGTACCGCCATTAGCAGCAGGTAAAGTTCCTGTAACATTACTTGTAAGATTACAATAAGTAGTGCTTGTAGAACCTGTTCCACCATTTGCTATAGCTAAAGTTCCTGCTATTGTGATAGTCCCACTGGTAGTGATAGGACCTCCAGTAGCAGTTAATCCCGTGCTTCCTGTAGATATATCTACTGAACTTACTGTTCCTGTGTTACCTCCAGTAGAAGCAATTTCAGTTACTGCACCACTTGAATTTTTAAAAAATAATTTACCATCATTAGTATTAATAGCGAGTTCCCCATCAGCTAAGTCGGATGCGCTTGGCGTAGCTGCTGCGGTAGAACTTCTATAAAGTTGTATTGGGGTATACCCTGTTTCAGCCATGTTGTTCTCCGTTTATAAAAAAGTAATAAGTAATCATGAAAATGTTCCTCCTGATATTCCTGTTGTAGCTGTTACAGTAGTAAATGTACCTGTATTAGCTGTTGTTGCTCCAATGGGTGCATTATCTACTGTACCACCAACTATAGCAGGAGCGATTGTTGAATCTAATTTAGCGGTAGTAACTGCTCCGTTATTTATTTTAACAGTTGTTACAGCATCAGTTGCTAGTTTTGGTGTCGTAATTGAACCATCTTCTATATCTGCTGAAGTTAGTGGTCTTGCTGTAGGTGCATTACCTATATACGGATTTGCCATTATGTTATCTCCAATATTGAGAGGATCGCATCTACTGAACTTGCGGTATCTGAATTAACTTTTATTGAATCCCCTGTGTTTAAAACAATTTTTTGATTTCCTCCAATAGGAACTAATGCTCCTCCTGTTGGAATAGGTGCGTCTTTAACAACATATGTGTCATTTGCTCCATCATTTAATGTTACATCTATATTTACAGTAGATGCAGTGGTGTTAGCTACTGTTAAACCTATAACTGTAGTTTCTGTAGAAGCACCTACTGTATAACCGCCTACGGCAGTCAGAGCTGTTCCTATGTCTCTTGACATTTTATTTAAAAAAGCATTTGCCATTTTATCTCCTTATCCTAAAGCTATTGCTAAAGCAACAACTTCATCAGTTGTGACAGCAGGACTCGCTTGAGACACCCATGCTGAACCATTACTTGTTAATACATTACCAGAAGTGCCAGGAGTCGTTAATCCTGTTCCTCCGTTTGCTACTGCTAATGTGCCTGCTAAAGTTACATCACCTGCAGTTAAAGTGCTAGGTGTTAAACCTGTGGTACCACCACTAATTGCTGTCACACTTGCCGAAGCTGCTGTCACCCAAACAAATGCTGAGCCATCCCATTTTAAATAACTGTTAGCAGAACTTGGAGCTGGTGTAAATGCTGTAGTGTCTGCTGCAGTTTGGTAAGGTATTTTATTAGCATCTCCTCCTGCTAAATTAGCAATAGTAGTTAAAACTACTGCTCCTACTTGACCATTAACTGAAGTTACCGTATTACTTTGATCAATTTTCTGCCAAACGCCTGTGCTACTGAAAACTGCCCAGTCGCCTACTTCCCAATCAGTAATCCCATCTAAATTAGTAGTACCTGCTACATTTACAATATAATAATACCCAGATGTACCAGTTGAAGAAGTTAATGTAGGTGTATTAGTAGAAGCATTCCAAGTTCCTTGATAATCTAAACCAGTTTGAAAAGAAGTAGTAGAAATAGCTGTTACAACGCCTTTAGCATTAATAGTTATAACAGGTATAGCTGATGATGAACCATAAGATCCTGCAGATGCTCCGGAAGCAGGTAAATCAGCATTGACTAAATTTCTAAATGCTGTTGGTGCAGCAGCACCAGAAGCAGGACCACCATATATTAAATTAGCAGCCTGATCTGATTGGATTAAAGCTGATCCCCAAGTCGGAGCACCAGCACCTCCTGATATAAGAACTTGACCTGCTAAACCTGCTGGACCTAAACCTATATCGGAACCTCCACCATAAGCTATACCGCCAGGAGTTGAGGTATTACTTTTACCTGTACCTCCTTGGTCAATAGGTAATATACCATCTATTTGATCAGCATTACTAAGATCTACAGGAGGATGTCTATGATCTCCTCTAGAAAGTTCAGTAGCTGTTCCTGCCGAACCTCCGGAGGTAGTTGTTAAAGGTGCAGTATCTTCAAAATCAGCAGTTAAAGTTACATCAGAACTTAAACTTCCTCCTCCTTCTAAACCTGATCCTGCTATTACTTGTCTTGTATTAGGAACAGTACCACTGTAACTAGCAGATATTTCTGTTACTGCTGTTACTCTCCCTGTTGAATCTACAGTAACAACAGGTATTGTTGTAGCATTACCATATGTTCCTGGTGTAGCTCCTGAACTTGCAAGTTGAGTCGTTCCTACTCCTCCATTAGCTATACTTAAGGTAACATCAGTACTTAGAGGTCCTCCTCCAGTCATTCCTGTTCCTGCTATAACTTGTCTAGTAACAGGTACTCCTGAAACTTGTAGTAGATCTCCTGCTCTAATTTGATAACTTACTCCTTCGTAAGTAAATAAAAGTAAACCATCTGCAGATGCTACAGGTGCAGTAGGTAACTGCGTAACTCTACTAGGTATTAAATTACTTGGTACATCAGACATTATTCCATCTCCAGATATTTATCACCATCTTCTTGAATAATGAAACCCTCGCCATCTTCTTGTATAACGCCAGCAGGATGAGTATCAATATCAGTATCAGGTCGATTAAATGGTAAAACAATTTGATCAGGTCTTCGCGGAGGTAATAAGTAAGGATCTAATTCGTCTCTATCTTTTTTACATACCATTAATCCTGGAAAATTAGGATCAGGTTCAAGATCTGCTAAAAAGAATTTTTTAGAGCATCTTCCACATATTCCTATTCCAAATGTTGGTTGACCTTCAGGATTTAAATAAATTGTCATCTTGTATAAACTCCTATTCCTGGATTAATTTCTATAGGTGATCCGTCATTGTCACCATCCCATGCTCTTTGAATACTTTGATTAGCTTTTAATTCTAATTGAGGAATTAATTCTCCGGGAGCAGTAGGAGTTTCTGCGCATACTCTAGCAGCTAAACCATTTATAATAGCTTCTAACCATCTATTAGGTATTTCTATTTCTTGTTGTAAATTATCTGTATCCATTATTTGTCTATGTCTCCATAAAACTAACTGATATTTTTCTGAAGCAGAATTAGGTGCTGGCCACAAATTAACGACAGGTTGAGGAAGATTTCTTTGATAATAAAAACTAGTAGGTCTTCCAGTAAAAACTAAATTACTTTGGTTAACATAATTATCTCTACTTAATATACCCATCGGTATAGCTTGAGGCATATTACCTAAAGTTATAGAAGTATAAGATATTGTAGAAACACCATCAGTAGGAATAATTTTAAAATATTGTTTAGCTAGAGCTCCTGTTATTTCAATCCAAGTTATATCACCTGCTACTGCTGTACTATTAGTAGCTATATTTTTACCATCAAAAGTAGCTACTGTAGTCCAAGTTACATTATCAGAACTAGTTTGAATAGTAACAGGGATGGCTGTGTTAGACCATTTTATTCCTACCTCATTTACTACGGTAGCAGAAGTAAAATTAACTTGATATAATGTTGCAGTAGAAGTTACTGCACCACTTAATTCTTGTAAAATATTAAGATTAAGATTTAATACATCTACTGTCCCAACAGGTAGAGTTACAATTTGATTATTTTCATAAAGAGGAAGTATTTGTTTCTGCACGCACCAACTAGGAGTTTTAATATTAGCTAATTCATCTAAAAAGAAAGCTAAAGTGTCTAAAGCATAATCTTGCATTTCAGCAGTTATTGCTTGAGCAGGTAACTTACATCTACGAAAAGCATGATCCACAACTTTTAAAGCATTAAAAGTTTTAATACTTATATTATTAGAATACGCCATATCATTTTATCCATTTTATACTGCTAATGGTCAGACTGATACAGCAGACCCCTTAAAATTAATTAGTTATCTTAACCCCAAGAATTTTTCATGGTTCCCATCTTTTTGAAACCAGCTAAAGCATCATCTCTATTGCCTTTGTCCATAGTATCTACAGACGCATATGCTCTACGACCTAATGCTGCTTCTTCACCTTTGCTTTCATCTCTTCTATCTTTATAAGATTGTTTTTTACCAGACTCTTTGCCGTCTGTCATTCCTAATGATTCATCAAGTTTATCATCATAACCTTGAGATCCACCTTTTTTCATGCCTTTAGCTTTTTTCATAGTAGCTGATCCTCCTTTAGATTTTTTCATACCTGCAAAAGTTTCTGCAAGTCGTGCTCTTTTTTGTGTTTTAGCTGAAGGTTTAGGTCCTCCAGGAGTAGCTGATTTACCATCCGCAACTCTTTTAATTTTACCTTTAGGGATGTTTTCTCCTTCTTTAACATCCATATATTCTCTAAGTGCTCCTGGCTTTTTAACTGCTCCTTTAATCCAGTCATCTTTTCCACCACCTTTTTTCGCACCCATAGCACCTCTTTTGATTTCATATTCAGCTTCATCACGAAGTCTTCCGAGTTCATCGGTAGCATTTCTTCTACGAGAACCTACTCTCGCTAACTGCTGCCTTTTATCTGTTCTTTCTTGAGCATCTTTAGGTCTTCTAGCTCTTACTCTTCTTAACTCATCTGCTGCGTCATCTTGTACACCAATTACTCGTGCTTCTTCGTCTCTTATATTTTTAAGAGCTCGGGTTCTTCCACCTCTGTTCATTTTACGAGGAGAAGTTGCTGATTTTGTATATCCTGCGTCGCTAGGAAATTCAAAATCTTTTACATATTTTATTGTCATTATGCTATTGCTCCGTAAGTTTTTATACCTTCAATTATTAAAGTGTAACCGTCTCCTGATGCTGCTCCTCTAGTGCTAACAGCTACATCTCCAGCAGCATTTGCTGTTCCTGTAGCATTAGAAGGTATACCACCAAAAGTGTCGTAAGGTACATCATAAAGTTGATCTTCAGCTAAAGTAACTATTAAAGCATCATTTGCTGGAGTAGGGTCTCCTATCCAATAAAGATCTACAGCCATTCCTGAAGTTTGACACCAAATTTTATTAATTTTAATACCATTACAAGGAAAGTTGTCATCACTCCTTGCTAATCCTGATACATCAATTTTTGTAACCTTACTTTCACCAGTGCCGTCAGAGAGATTAGTATATTTACCTATGAATAGTCTTTCTCCATCCATAAGAACTTGAGTAGTCACTGCGTCTGCCATAACTATTTCTCCTTTTTAACAGCTCTCACCAAACCTGCTCTGGCATATTTATCTATAACTTTTTTAACTTTAGTTTTAGGTGCTTCTGCATCAGTTTTAGTTTTGGTTTTAGCTTTAGTTTTTGCCATTTATAACTCCTAAGATAAGTTATTATTCTGTAAATAAGTTACTGTAACTGTGGCAACTCCTGTTGTTCCGTCACCAGTAGCACCTGTAAAATCAGCAAGAACTTCTAAATCTGTTGCACCTACATCAGTAGCTTCTGTATCTAAAGTTCCGTGTGTTGTTCCTACGGCTTTAGTATTTACGCCATTTAAAAAAGCATCTGGATCTGCTGCAGTTCCTACATCAATAGTAGCTGCACCACTATCATCACCTGCAGTTGTTACATTTAAAATAACATCTACGATTTGTGAATTAGCAGGTACGACCGCCATTCTTTGATTAAGTTGACTTGCACCAGTTATATTAGGTTTAGCAGATTGCCCCATTACGACAAATCCTACATTAGATACATCAGTACCAACAGTAGTACCTGTTGTTGAGTCAATTGTACCAGCCTTAACTGGTCCTGAAAAAGTTGTTGTTCCCATTTTATTTCTCCTCACATGCGAGTTAATAAACATATATATCTGTCTGCATGTCGTCAGTCTAGGGTCACTGTCAGATATATATTTTAAAATCCCTAATTTAGATTCCTCCCACCCTTAAGATGAGAGGAATCTTTTAAGTGTTATACTCCAGGAGTTCCGAAGACAGCTCTTGGGTCTGTCCATCCTACAGTATATCTTTCGGTTGCTTTGTAACGCATTGAGTCAGTTGCAAAGTCCCCTTCCATAGATTTTTCTAAACCACGACGCATTAGAAGTTTTAATCCTTCTGGTGCATCCGTTTGAATCCACCATGCTGTGGTTGAAGTAATTCTTGAAAGGTTTGCTTGCCCATCACTCAGTAACCCCATAGATTTAACAGGGTTAATGTCGTTATCAGCAGTCCCAGTTTTCAATACAGATTTAAGTAGTGTTTCTGCTTGGAACACATTACTTGGTCCTGTAATAATTTGAGTAGGTGTTAATCTAATTCTCTTACCGTTGTTGTCAACAGCATTTCGAATTTGAATAAGCATCTGCTCAAGGGAAGTTTGAGACAATGCAGCAGCATTAGTTAGAATATTACTGAAAGTACCATTTACAATCGGATGATTGTTAGCACTTAAAGCAACTCCATCGCCACCTGTATAGGAAGCATTGAATGCTCTGTTCATAATGTTAGCAGTTAAGGTTTCTTTAGTTTCAATCAAAGATTGTGCTAAGTGTTTAGCATAAGTTTGACCTATTCTAATGTGATCCCCATCTTCTACTAATACTTTAGTTAGCGCGAACGCTAAACCATAAACATTGTAGAGATACCGCTGCACAAATAAGATACCACCAGATTGGTAAGTAACAGCCATACCGTCAGGCAATTCAGGTGCTGCACCGAAACCATAAAGAACTGGTTCTTCATGATAATTTCTCGGTATACCTTGTTGCTCACGGAAAACTGCTTTCCATTCGTCGGCTCTTTGTTCATAGACTCCATCAAATACCTCGTTGAGAATAGGCTCAACGACGGATCGGAAGTCTGTACTACGCATTGGAGTAGCCATAGTTTAGTCCTCCTTTAATTATACAGAATTAACTGGAGCTTTATACTGTGATTCGTTTATACGAACGGTCACTGTAACATAAGCATCAGTTATTCCGTTATCTGGTCCCCCAGCAATACCTGTAATCTGGAATTGTCCAGAGGTTGCTTGGATCGCAGTTAACTTAGTTTCTGAAAGTCCTACTTGCGTAGAACCACCTGGTGAAGCCACAGTCCAATCACATTGCTCACCTACGGCAGTTTGTATTGTTGTGCCTGAAGATGGGTTATCGTATTGAACATCGTAAATAGTTTCTGGGTCGTCGTATACCCATGCAACTATATCTGTACCTGCGGTACTTGCTGGCCAAAACGGAGATAATGATGGTTTTCCAGTAGAATCGTTGTACTGAACACCAGCAAAAATACCCAGCATACTAATACCGTCAGTAGTACCTGATCTGGTACCATCTGAGGTAGCAAGCTGAATTACTCCGTCATCAGTCAATTTGACTGGATCGCCTTGGAATATGTTTTGTGCATATCCCGTGGCTATTACGTAGGCTTTCGCCGTAATTCTACCACTGTTGTGATAGGAAGGACGGAAGCCAAACGGTGCACTTGTCGATGACATGTTTTGCTCCTTTGTTGGTTAATAGTTTGTTCGTCAGGAAAGTTCAAATGATCCCTCCCTTTGTTCACCTAACTCCTTCGTACCATCACCTTGTTCTAATCTACTGCCTGATGCATTTGCTTGTTCTTCTAAGAATTTAGCAGTGTCAGCAAGTTTACCTTCTTCTCTATTTGGAGCATCATGATGTGCTTCCATCATGTATTTCTCATATAAAGACATTGGTAATTTAAATGCTAACATTTCATTTACACCAATAAACCCTGTCCATTCTCCTGTTTTTAATGTTGCATAATCCCAGCCAGGAACATCTTCTGGCTTCACAGGTTCGTATCCTAATCGAATACGCTGTTGAATAGAATCTCGTGGATTCGTAGTTGTTAGCCAGCACATGTGCCAGCCAGGTAATTCTGGTAAGTCTGGTAAGCTAGACTGAAATAGTTGTTGACGGAACATATCTACTCGCTCTTCTTCCGTAAGTTCTCTGTCTTCTGTTACAGCACGATCATCCATCGCACGGCTCTTACGTCCTTCATCAGCTTGTTTCTTTAATCTTTCGTCGGTCATATACTCGCTCCTTTTTTCAGCGATTGAAAATCACTATAGTTTAATTTAAAATGAAAGTAAAGGTAAAAATAAAATTTTTTCATTTTCATTGGTTCTCCTTGTCATATTGGGCATATCTTTTAACATATTTAGTTCTAAGAACAGGATCTTCCCATACCCCAGCATCCATTAATGCTTGTTTTCTTTCAGGACTTATATAAATTTCTTTCCTAGTAGAAGTAGGTGCATGTTCTTTACCTGAACCAACTGCTGGTCCTCCTCTTGCTTTACGAGTAGTTTTCCTATTAGATTTTTTAGCAGGCACATCGTCCTCATCAAATCTTTCCGGAAGTCTTCTTGCTGCTCGTAAAGTAAGTTCATCCCAATATTCTTCAGTTTGAGGATTATAACCATCTTTACTTAATGCTTGATCAATAGCCATAACAATAGCAGAATCTTCGTCTCTACCTTGAGAATCATACCACGGATTTTCTTCCATAAATTTTTGTGCATGATACATGGTTCTATCGTCTACAGCAGGTGCTTGTGGTTGTGGTTGAGACGCTTGCTGTTTAGCCATAGATAGTTGTTGTGATTTTTGCAGAGCTTGATCTCTATACTTCATAGCTTTAGCTACATCTTCACCATTATTAGTTTCTACAGCTTTAGCTATAACTCTATCTGCCATTTGAACTTCTTTATTAGCTTGAGCAATAGCTGTGTCATAACTGCTTATTTCTACTTGCTGTTGTTTTCTTTCTTGAGCAGTTAATCTTCTTTCTAAATCATCGTTACGACTTCTTAAAAAATCTAACTCTGTTTTATCTCTTTTGATAGCTGTTTCTCTACGAACTTTTCGTTCTTGTTTTTCTTTTCGTCTTCTTTCCCGAATAGCTTCTCTTTCAGCATCTACTTCTTGCTCAGCCGTAATAGGTTCATCTTCTTCTTGAGGAGTAGGTTCATCTTCTTGAGGTTCTTCTACTACTTCTTGTTCAGATTCTTCTACTACTTCTTGTTCAGGTGGTTGTTCTTCTACTATAACGATATCTTCCACCACCTCTTCTTTAGTTTCTTCGTTATCGTCTACTTCGACCATAACTGTATCGTCTTCTTGTTTTTTGGTTTTTGCCATAATTTTACCTCCTTATCAGATAAATGCTTTAATCTTTAGTGGGTCTCCTGTAACTTGACCAATCACATCTAGATCATTAAAAATAACGAACATTGCAGTATCATCTTTAGAATCTCCTATGGGAACTTCCCATCGGTCTCCTCCATATTTTGCTACTCTAATATATTCGCCTACCTTACACCAGTCTCCTTCTGGCCAATTTTCCATCGTATTACGATTTTTAAATGCCAGAGGTCCTAGCGCAATTACTTTACCGATTTGTGTATTCCACTTTTCGGTATCTTTAGTATCTGTCGTCAGAATAATACCACCAGCTGTTGTCTTTTTAGCGGTTCGTATCTGAATCAGAACACGGGAACCAAAAGGTACTATTCCTGCATCTACTGCAGGGAATGCCTCTTCTAGCGTATCCTCATAAGTTGTCGTCACCATACTTCTCCTCTTCGGTTAGTTTTAAAAGTACATTAATAGCTTCTTCGTATCCAGCTACTACTCCAACACGATAACCGTACTCAAAATTATCGCGGTCTTGAGGTCTTTTTAAAGCATCTAGAGCAAAGGTAGCTTGCTCTTCTTTTAAAAGATTCAAAAGTTTTTGTTCAATATTCATAAACTATCTTCTTAAGATTCAGATTCTTCTTTATCTTGAGTTGATATTTGTATATCAATTGATGTAGATTCTGGTATATCAGCATTCAACATAATTCTTGAACTACCACATCCTGCTAGAAAAATAGTTAATATAAAAATAATTGTTAAGTTTTTCATAATTCCTCCTTATTGTCCTGTAACTTTAAAACCTGCTGCCATTCTTTTTCTTTGAGGTATATCAGGTCCATCCATATTCACCGGACCTCCTTTGGCATAACCTTTAGTTTTCTTTTTTCCACCTTTGGCATAACCTTTCGATTTACCACCTTTGGCGTAACCTTTTGATTTACTTTTCATTTTCTTCTCCATTATATAAATTATCAAAAATACGATTCACATCTAATGTGTAGTCCAGATCTGATTTACTGTAATGCACATGTTGTGAAGGTCTAAACTCAGGTGCTCCTTCCCCTAAATTAAACCAAGCAGGATGAGTCACTCTTACTCGGTTGTTCGGTAATGCTACCATATTACCAGTGTATTCTCCAGCATCCAAAAGTTCTAAAACATGACTCTGTTTATGTTGAGCAGGGTCATCTGCGATTTCTGAATCCGTATAGTCTACAGTAAAATAATATTTAGCGGGATAAAGTTCTCCATCTATTTTTGCTAGCCAAGGACAAGGAGAACATCTGTCCAAAACATAAACGCTGTGAGTTCGGGAAGAGCAATCCCAAGGTTGAGCGTCATGAGTTGCCATGGGTTTTGGCCATTCTTCAAGTGGAGTATCTCCCACTAAAGCAGTTATAGGCATTCTTGCCCACATTGCTCCCCCATGTATATTTTCTTCGTCGGTATCGTAAGTTTCCGCTCCTGTAAAAATAAGTTGGAAACTTAAAGACCTGTTTGGTATAGTTGTAACTGCTATCGCCATGGCATGTAAAAATTCTCCATGAAATTTCTCATGATTATGGGTGTATTCTTTACGCACCCAACATTTGAAATACGGTATGTTACTTTGCAAATATGACATATAATTACATATTTCCTACTATAAGTACTAAAACAATTACAATTCCTAAAAGAACCATTTTCCAATTCTTCTTAATGTTGTCTAAAGACCATGGACTTTCCCCATAAGCTTCGTTGTGAGAAGTTGTTGGGTCATCAGCTATATAATGTCCTTTATCATTTCTAGCTCTTTTAAGTTCTTTTTTAGGCGGTCTTCCTGCTTTCTTTTTAGTTGTTTTTGCCATTTTTTCCTCCATTGGTTAACTAAAATTCCATCAAAAATTAATCGTTCGTTCGGTCTATTTCTTAATAGAACGAACGATTATGGTTGAGGATCATAATCAATTCCTGATCCTGTAGTAAAAGAAGTTTTTTCGTCAGCTAACATTTCCATTTCAGCTAATTCTTTAGCGGTCCTGTTATCTGCGTCATTCATCCTTTCTCTAGCTTTAAGATCTTCAGCTTTTCTCTTATTCTCATTTTCTTCTCTAGTATTCTGCCTATCAGTTTCAGACATTTCTCTAATATTATTTCTCTCAGTTTCAGAAAGTTCTCTAAGACCTTGTAATTCAGCTTTCTCTTTTCTGTCTTCTTCTTTGTCCATAAGTTTAGCTCTCTCAATTTCTGCTGTCTGTTGCATTTTCATCTGTTGTAACTGACTATTTGTATCAAGTTTTAAATTATCAAACTGTAATTGAGCATTATCTCTTTCCGCTCTTTGTTGTATTTCACTTTGTTTGATTTGAGCACTAAGTTCTGCTATTTTCATAGAATCATTTCCTGCTCTGGCTGGATCTTCAGGTTTAAATTGTTGAGCTACTTCAGTTAGTTGAGCAAGTTCTTGAGAGAATCCTCCTAATTGCTGTTGAATAAATTCTTGAACTTTTATAATAACTTCTACTTGTTGTTGCGCTTCTTCAGGCATTAATTCTTTTTGTTGTGCCTGATCTACAGCATTATGTGCTTCTACTAAATAATAATTAAGTAAATGATCTCTTAAATGAATAGCCATAGGGTAAAGTAAATTAGGAGCAATGCTCGGATTTTGCCCAAATACTGGCGATTTTAAAAAAGGTAAATGAACTTCTAAATGAGCTATATGATCTTGTTGAGGTAAAACATAAATAGGTTGACCCATACTTGCTGCCACATTTTCACTTACAGGATCTCTATCTTCACTACCAGGAAGAGGATTTAAGACTTCTCCGCTAGGAACTTTTAATGTTCTCAAGAACATTTCTTCAATAGATCTTTGATCATACATTTGTGGCATTGCTTGAGCTCTTTGCATAATAGCTTGTATTTGAGCAAATCTTTGTGCTTCACTAAATATAGCAGGATTACTGATGGGAACAACATCTGCAGGTCCGTCAAAGTCTTCTGCTGTTATATCTAACCCAGCATCTAATGCGTCAAGATCTTCTTGAGTATAATACATAGAATTAATTCTGTGTAAAATATCGAAACTTCTTGCCATTGCTGCATGTAAACGAGAATGAATAGAGCTAAATACAACCATACCTTGTTCAATTATTGCCATGGTAGTTCCTACTGGCGCATTAGGATTTTGCTCATTAAATTTTTCAAAAGAAGTTTGCACCACTCCTTTACCAGCATTAACTAAAAAACCTAATAATTGAAATAAAGTATTACTCGGTCCGGCAAAAGGTAAAGGCATAGCTAATTTACGAACATCATCAATTAGTGCACCTCCTTCCATTTCTACAATTTCTGTTGGTTGAACATTAATGGTTTGTCCGTTAGGTCCTCCTTTTAATTTAAGAAGAGTAGGAACATTTTGAATGTAAGCTGAATCTAGTAATGCTCTAAGTGCTCCAGTTGCTGCTCCACTCAAACCACCAATCATATGTGTAAGTCCGATAGGATAAGCACCACGCCAAGGAACAAAAGGAAATTCTACAATCCATTGTAATTCGTTTTTCATATCGTCATCTTCTTCCCAGTTACGGTAAAGAGATAAAGGTTTATCAGAAGATTTATCAATACTTAAAATATAAGGAGCTAATCCGCATTCATCTTCTATCTCTAAAGAAGTATAAACTTCAAATATAGTTCTTAAACCATCTTCGTTATAAGATGTGTTTTGTTTACCTTCAATTTTTTCGTTAGCTTGTTCTGCTTTACTAAACTCAGGATCATTAGGAGTAGGTAAATCAATATCACAATACATTCCTGCTTCTACTCTTTTTTCATACTCCATGTGAGTGATGTATTGAACATGAGTTTTTCTTTCTGCCGTATAAAAGTTAGTAGCAGAAAACGGTAAGTAGATGTCGTCAATAGGAACAAATTCAGATGTCGGTCTGTTATACTGAGCATTCCACATATACTTCATATATTGACCACCGCCTAACGGAAGTTGAGTGCTTAATTGTTCTAACTCAGATCTGAACTCTATCATCTGCTCGGTAACTTGCCAATTCATAAACTCTGTTTTACGCTGAGCTTTTTCTACTTTAACTTTATCAGCTTCACCTATAATTTTACTTTTTACTGGTCCAGTTGGGGGAAACACTTCTTTAACAAATCGTGCAGAAAAATCTACGCACGCTTCTACTAACATTGGGTGAACAACTTTATTAGCTCCGCTAAATTGTGCTCCACCCGGAGCGTCATCGCCTAGTCCTGTTCGGCGCAAACCTTCTTCATACTGTTGATCTCGTTTTTGTCTAGCTTCTTTGTCTCTATTTATTTTAGTTAATAGGTCTGTGATAGCTATTTTTAATTTCTTCTGATCTACTTTTTCTACAATGTTTTCAAAATGCGGTGAAGATCCGCTTACTGTTATTTTTTCCATTTTTAAAATAGCTCCTCCGTCCGGAGTATCTTCTAAAAGAGATTCTTCTTCAGGTATTTCTACTACAGTCATCTCTTCTTTAGTAATTTCTATTTCTTCGTTTTCTTCTTCAGCCATTATTATTTACCCTCCATGAGTTTTTGTGCTAAATCTGTTATATCGCATATGGATTAACTTTCTCTACTAATCTTAATTTAGGTTCGTCATAATCACGAGCCTGTGGTAATTCAAACCAGCCATCATTTTTAAAATATATCATAGCTTGGGTGAATGTATCTACATAATCATCATGTGCTGCTACTGGAAACTTAGCCAGCTGTTTTAAAAAATTTTGAGCCCATGAAACAGCGTGTCCAGGATTCTTTTTAGATTCTGGTATCCAACAATGACCTAATTCTAAAGTAGGTGCTGCCTGATGTGCTCTACTTATCTTGTCAGCATTACCAGGATTGTATCCTATTGCGGGAACTTTAGCCAGGCGCAAATCTTGTAAAAGAGATTGACCACTAGCTTTAGCTTCTACCAGAATTCTATCTGGTCTTTTTCTTTTACTGAAGGGAGAATCTTTGCTCATCCCTCCGTATTCAGTTTGCCAACCTCTTATCGCTTTTTCTCTTAATTCAGGATAACCTAAATATTCATCCCACGCATCAATTAACATACAGTGTCTTGCTCCTTCGTGTGTGAATATAGCATACACTGTGCATGCTGTAGGATCTCCTGTAGATTTTTCTGTAAAAGCACAATCATAACTTTGTAAAATATATTCAAATGGCGGTAACCCTGCATTATGTGGCCAGAGTTCAAAAAATTTTGTCTTCAGGATTCCTCCTTCTGATGGACTAGGTTCTTGTTGTAGCTGACCTGCTACGCCATATGTGCCTAAAAGTTGTTTTAGGTCTTGTATTTCTTTCTCACCGAATCTATCTGGACATATTAGTTCACCTTCTGTTTTTCGTGGATCATACACCCCTAAACTCGTAGAACGAGATTTACCATCCCATTCTGCAGGAATCATAAGGTGTTCCCATCCTCCTATATCATCAATTATATGTCCAGATATATCGCGCTCATGCAATCTCTGCATGATCGTAACCATTACATCTTCTTTAGGATTATTTAATCGTGTGGACCAAACCATGTCGAACCATTCTACTGCTGCTTCTCTAATTGCGTCTGATTGTGCTTCTTGTGCGGAATGTGGATCATCTAGCAGAAGTCTGGATCCACCTTCACCAGTGGCTGTACCACCTACAGATGTAGCTAGCCTGTATCCAGTCTTGTCATTTTCATACCTCTGTTTAGCATTCTGGTCTCCTGCAAGAGTAAACATATGTCCCCATCTCTCTTGGTACCATGGAGACTGAATTAATCTCCTTGCCTTAAGATTGTCTCGAATACTTAAGTTACCTGAGTATGAAGCACACAAAAACTTTTGAGCAGGATCTGTTAGCCATTCCCACATTGGCCACATTACACTTACAATCGTAGATTTAGAATGGCGTGGTGGTATATTTATTAGTAGCTTCTTCAGATCACCGCCAGAGCACGCTTCTAAATGCTCACAAATTTCTTCTATATGCCAGCCACCGATGAAGGGTATCCCTGGCTCTACGACATGCCATGCCTGCTTTACGAACTCATACAGAGATGATGATGCTGATCGTCTGTCTGTTTCCTTCTTGATCAGATCGGACATGACTGCTGGAGATGCTGGTAGAACTTTCTTCATTTCTCTGTCTCTATCTTCTTCATTGTCTCATTCAATTGATTGAGTTCCTCGTCGCTCAGGTTCTTCAGATCTACCGCAGCAAGTTGCACTGGTCCTCCGTCCTTACCGACATGCTCTGTCTGAATCTTGTCGCCATAAATCTTCGGCAGCATCTTACTCAGCATCCACTTCCTGCTGTCTACTCTTAATCTATTACGAGCCAGAGCTTCATTGCTTATCGGTGCTTTCACTGTTCGCTGTAAACGATTACCTCTCTCGTCCAGCATAGGCTGTCCGTCCTCGTCTAGTATGTCTTCTTCTATGAGAGTATAGTTCTCATCTGATATAGCTAGTATCTCATCAGCTATCAGCTTGTATCCAAGTTCTCGCGCATGCGCGTATTGCTCGGCTAACGCTGGCTCTGTACTTATCCAGTCTAGTATCTGGCTAGAAGGAGGACAGTCCGGAACCTTATAACAAGCAGCATTTAATGACATACCAGATTCTAGTAGAGGGCAGAGAGCATTCATGATAGCTTGCCTATTATGTTTCCTAGCTCCAGGACGAATCTTAACGATCTTCTTATCGTCATCTTTTGTATCATCTTCACTCATAATACAGCCAACTCCTTCTAGTTGCCGATCTACTATAGTTCGCTTCATCAGAAAAGTAAAGGGAAAAAGTAATCGTTCGTTCTATTAGAGACATGAGCGAACGAACGATAGCTGACGAACCCATCTGAACGACTACGGAGAGAGGTAGAAATACCCTCTCCTCCGTCCTTCGATGAGTGATCGTTCGTTTGGTCTGATCGTTTGAACGATTACCCGAACCATTAACTAACACTATACTTACCTCCCTCTTTATTATCTTCTACATCTTCGTTAACTCTAAGGAAATGATTAGCTCTTCCTTTAGGTTTATCTAACATAACTCTCTCAATCCTACCGTCTTTTATCAGAGAGTCGATAGCTCTCTCTTTTCTTTCTTGACTCGCTTTAACTCCTCCCTCAGCGATAGGCATCCTCTCATAATAACTACGACTCTTACCAGGATCGTTACGGATGAGTGTCACTAAGTCGTTACATATTCTGTCCCACTGTTCATTTTCTTTCTGTTCTTTCATATCATCTTTAAGTTGCGCTCGTTCACCGACCTGTAATACTCTAGCGATAGAATGCATAAACCAGACCTCGCTGTCAAATCCTAGGACATCTTTGTGAGATTCTTTATTAGTAACGACATCAAATGTTAACTCAGGATACTCGGTAGGGAAACGAACTTTGGTAGCTTTAAGAACACGAGGACTAGAAACATCTTCGCCATCTTTAAATACTGTGTAAACTCCATGAGCATCTCCAGTCCATGCTGATGCACCTCTGGGTGAAAGATAATCAGACTCCCCAGTGCCGAGCATCTTGGCAGTATGGCTAACAATAATGACAGGGAAGAAGAGGAATGCTTCTTTAATATATGCCATAGCTCTACCGACCTGAGCATTATCATTTTCGTTCTCTAAATCAAAGACAGCATTAGCCGTGTCAAATACAACAAGAGGTAATGCTTTATAGTTTTCTCCTTCCGCAGTTATATTATCTACAGTCCACTCTTTATATTCTTCAGCAGTCTGTGCTACTATCTTTGGGTCTAGTCTGTGACTCTGTATAACTCTCACTCTCTCATTAAAGTCTTCTGCTCTCATTCCAGTAGAACCCCAGTTAAACATAGAGTAAATAACTCTCTGCACCTGGACCACAGACTCAGTAATTATGATAACATTCCTCCGGACTTTAGGTTTTAAATCAAAGTCTGCGGGACAAAGATGAGCGGTAGCTAAAGCCAACGGGATTATGAGAGTTGTCTTACCGACACCAGGAGCACCAGCTACAACATTAACTCCAGTAGACATGAAGTTATCAAAGATGTATTCAAACATCGTTACTTCATCAGCACCGGAAGGTTGCGCTTCTTTTAAAGAGAGCGGATGATCTCCGTCTGCATATTCTTCTACTCTAGTAAAGTCTTTCGTCTTACTTCCTACCCAGCCGTTATCAATAGCTAACCTAAATATAGAACGATAAGTAATTGAGTGTGGCTGATCTAAATCTCTTTCCCACTTTTTTCTTTGAGCAGATGCATCAAACTTATCACTACGAGTAGACCATTCAGTCCAGACCTTGTAACCATTTTCTCCGTAAGGTTTTAGAGCAGTTCCTACATTTACCCAAGTAGTATAATCATCAGCGTCTACATGCTTTAATGCTGAACGCAGATCATCAAATGTTTGAGCAGTAGCAATAGGAGTTCCTCCTTGTTCTATCAAAGAATACTCAGTAGGAGTACGAGCTCTATCACTAATTAAAGATGGTAAACTAGAAGGTTGCGCTGGGTTAGATTTACTTAAAGGAGAACTTCCTGGTTCCCATTTATACTCTCCACTCTGGCCAAGAGTAGGAGCAACACAAATATATCCATGATGTTTTAAATCTAACCCTTTGGCAAGAGTTCCTGGATAACTCTTTCCTGGCTCTGCTTTGAATAGCCTGTGCTCACCTCCTCCTTGAGTTTTGGCTACACAATCTGAATGTAAGACGCCATGCTCTGCTTCTAATTTATCTAATGACTCTTGACCTCCATTCTGCGGATCAATGTCTAATGCAATGAGACCAGAGTCAGCTAAACTAATACCAATCCCAGCACCAGGATCAGTAGACCACCATTCTTTTATAATGTCTTCATTGATAGTAGAATCTTGATGACCATGCGGTGCTAAGTTTGCTTGGGGATGCTTACCTGGTTTATGTCCTTGCTCGTTGTTAGGTCTTCCACATCGGCAGTCTCCATTCTCATCAACAGACCACACAGGAACGACATACCATCCCAATTTAGCATATGCTAATGCATAATCTAAAGTGCTAGGACCTTGAGTATCTACTGCCCAAATATGTTTAGGAGTTTTAGCCATTATTCCCTCCTACTGAGCAAGCAATCTTCCAAGATAGAATAGTTTCCGGATTGCACCTGGCACATTTTTTAGTATTTAATTTTTTACAAACCTTACACATATTCTTCTTATTTATCATGTACCTGCTCTAAACATTTCGCTTACTACATTCCAGTATTTACCATTCTTTTTTACTTTAATCTTAGCTGGGTAAAGAGCATCCTTAATTTGATAAGACACTCTCTTAGCTGCGGAAGGTAAGGGAGTGGCTAATCTACGAACCTTGAAGAAGTTAAAATCTTTTTCTTTAGGGTTAACAGTATTAATAAATAGAGTAGCGTCTATACGAGCATTTTCCGGAGTACTGCAAGTATAAGTTACCATCATCATAGGGAACTCACTATTACGAGTCTTTATAGAGACAGCATTAATCTTATGTATTGCATCTAATTCTAATATTGCATTATCTTCTGCATCTCTCCCTGTCATCGGATCAATAGGATTAAGAGTAGTAAGACCAGGATAGATCTTTCTCTCTTTACGAACATAAGGAGCACTGGCGAC
>CERN01000341.1_pt1 | contig 27795 bp, 17 predicted proteins | sample 530761 | NCBI WGS metagenome assembly CERN01 (sample SAMEA2620947, study PRJEB7988) | marine metagenome | isolation source: saline water (ENVO:00002010), including | reverse complement strand
TGAGAAGGAGAGATTTAGAGAGGTCGGAGTATTGGGCTTGGAATAGTTATGGGGCTGTGCAAAGAATTTTAACTAAAAAAAAGGGAGCTCAATTGAACTCCCTTTTCTTTTGCTAAAGATTTTTAGATTCTATTTAGTCCTGGAAACCAACCCTCCCTTCTTACTATCTACCGTAATGGTATAATTGTTTCCGCGGCTAATGATCCATCGAACCGTCACGGAATCCATTCCGGGGATATTATCTACCGCAATTTTTTCAGGATTATTCTTTTGCTCTACGGTCTGATTCATTGCGCGATTGGTTACAACCATTCCAGCTTCAACCTGAGCACCATCAATGGTAATGTAGTTAGGAGGAGTGATTTTGTATTTCAAATCCTGGCTGGCATGAGTAGGGATCATACGCGTATTGGTAATTACGGCCGTCACTTCTTTGAGTCCACCACCTAAGTCTTTTTCTGAGATCTCGTCAATGACCAACTGAGGAGTATGATAGGCGTGGTAAATGCTGAAGGCCATATTGCGATGAGCCATCTGCTCGAGTAGAAAACCGGGGTGGGCGCGACCGAGATTTTTCTTCAGTCCACCAATTTCAATTTCCCCATACTGAGGATGATCGAATGGTTCCCACTCTGTGAGTGCATCATTGAATAACAGATACTTGTTGAATTCGTAGGTTTCTTCACCGTAACGACCTCGGGTATCTTCATTAAACATTTCGTAAGGTGTCCAGAGCTCGTTTGTGAAAGTAAATATTCCTCGGCTTCCATAAAACCAGTCTAGTTCACCGCCAAAAACACTATATAAATCATCATAAACGACGAGGTAGTCGTAGCCCGGCATTACGCGTTCACCCATTTCACCAAGTGCATCATAAACTTGCACATCTGAGCGGTTATAGGTTTCACGATCTTCCTCTGCTCCCGGCCCGCGTAAAATCATACCTCCGGCATTATGGTAACTTTGTCCGGCAGCAATATTTGGATGCTCCATTACAAAATCCATAACCGCACGATTTTCAGGTAACGAGAACGGATACTTATGAGAACCACGCTGTATATAGTCTGGCTGCCAGTTCCAGCCCCAGTCCCGGTTAGGGTCGTAATAGCCTTCAACATCTTCGTTAATACGTCCGTCATTATCATTATCGAGACCTTCAGATCCAAGCAGTTCGTATTCCCCAAACTCATCAGCTCCAACACGCTGCATTAGTTCAGGATAATCAGGATGTGAACGATATCCGCCGCGAGGGTTTTTACGGCGCATGTAGGTGATGCTTCCATCTCCATTCAAATCATCGTACTTATCTTCATTTACCTGTCCGTCCATATCATCATCGATAGGCTTCATGCCTGAACGAGGTGAGCTAGAATTGTTAGGTTCCTCGAAAAAGTTTTCGCGCCCATCAGGGTTGATTGTCGGCGCTATATAGAATGTTTTTTCATCCAAAAGCTGAGTGATGAAATCATTCTGTCCATACATTTCAGCAAGGTACCAAGCTGTATATAAAGAGACTTCAGTGCCCTGAATTTCGTTGGAGTGAATATTTCCATCTATGTACATAGCCGGCTTGCGATCGGCATTGCCCTGAGAATGATTGGTAACCGTGAGGAGCCAGATATCTCTGCCTTCGTATGATTTCCCAATGGACTCCCGCTTAACTAAATCGGGATGGGCATCGGCTAGCTTCTTAGTTAGATCAGTGATTCCCTCATAACTGTAATAACGATTCCATGTGGCTTCAACTTCAGGGTTGGCAGGCGATCCGGCTGCCTTGAAAAATCCATCAGTTATTTGAGCGTTTACCGAAGATGGTAAAGTCCAAACGAGGCCAACAAGTGCGGTAGTAAGTAAAATGTGTGTTAATTTCTTCATGGCTTTCTCTATCGGATGGTATGTTCTTGTGTTGAAATTCCGGTATTTGGCGCTCCGGCTGAAAGGCTAAAAGTACCCTTACCTCGAACCAGCCAGGTTTTGCGGACACTGCCATCACCTTCAATAGATTCGATGGTATCCAGCATTTCACCGCTTACCAATTTCAGATTATTTGAAAGGTTGATTTTAACCACCACCTCTTTCACCCAGTTAGTGCGTTCACCAAGTCGGGAGGCTGTGGGTAAAACTCCGTCATTGTGAATATCGACGGTAATACGGGTTAAATTTCTTCCAGCTTCCGTAACTTCAAAATTGACTAACTGAACTTCCGGTTTCATGGAAGCGAGTTTTGTGATAAACGCCGTATGTTTCTGGCTCAAAGAATCAACCATTGCGTAAGGAGGGTTTAAAGTCATATATGGCTTGATACCTCCTACTTCTACTTTTTTATTGGGGAAGTCAGGGTGATCAATTTCTTCCCAGTCCACAAAAGCATCCATGTTATTCTGATCAGCCCAGGCAAGAAATTTGGCTTCATCATTATCAAATTTCATGGCTTTATCATCATCACCCATAACATCCGGTGTCCACCAGCCGGGAGTACTGAAACTAAATCTTCCATAATGGAAATAAGCCCACTGGAATAAATCACCGGATTGCCCATTCATGGATGGGGCATTTTCTAAGCCGGTAATTTCATTATAAGAATTTGAAACCAGCTGGTTGATGGCAACATCTTCCTCATACCAACCGGTAATCACTCGTTTACTTATTCCGCCTCGGTTAAATTTAACGGGAGAGCTCAGGTTGTTAGCAGGTCCAAATGACACTACCGAAAAGACATTGGAGGCTTCTTCAAATAGAAAATCGAGAACGGCTCTAGTCTCAACTTGAGAGGCCATATTCTCACCGGCGCCCGGCTCAAAATAGGGGTAATCATAGGTGAAGTTTTTGTTGATGTTTACCCCTCCGGCGTTGTCTTCGTTGAATTCACCATCGCCGTCATCATCGGCACCTTCGGTGAATAACTTGTACGTTCCTTTTTCGCCTTTAGTGATATCAGCCATCTTCAACAGGCGATTTTCATCGGGATGAACCATCCATTTTCCGGTGGGATCTTCAACCCGCATCATGGTAATAAGGTTGTCACCATTCAGGTCGTTAAAGGGATCCTCATCAAAAGCATCATCACGATCTTCGTTGGTGGAAATGGTATTAACGTCCCGCTCGTACTTCAGCGAAGCAAAATATTGCTCGGTCGCATCCGGATTAATGCGCGGTAAAACATAAAAAGTGGTGGTTTCCAAAAGACTGCTGATTTCTTCAGAGGAAGAATTAGACAGGAGGTTTTCGGCGAAAGTCAGGGCAAGTTCGCTACCCAGGATATGCGATCCCTTCGCCCCGCCAATAACTGCAATGGCCGGATGATTCTGTACATCGCCGGAGCCAATTGTAAGCACCCAAAGGTCTTTGCCATCGGCTGTTTTTGCAAGTGAAGTTAATTCGGTTAGGTTTCCGTAGTCAGTTTCCAGCTGATTCAGGCGGTCGGTGAGGGTTTGGAAGTCGCTGTATGAGTTTTGAGCAATTGATGATGCCGGCAGGCAAAGCATCCATCCCAAAACAAACAACAGCGAGCGCAGGTACGAATGTTTCATAAATACGGATAATTGATTTTATGGTATGCGAGATAGTAACTCGCTGAGCGATGCAATTCAAAGATTGAACTGTTAAAAGTTAATAAGGAGCCTAAAGTTTGAATCTTGGTTTTAATTTAATAGATGTTATTTTCTGAGCGATTTAATATTCAGAATTAATAATTACGCATGAAAAAGAAAATAGCAGCACTGATTGGGGTTGTTTCCATATTCATTTTGGCATCTCAGTATGCCTGGGCCGATGTGCAAATGGCAGAAACATCCTCCTCTATTTTAGGGAGCTGGCTAAGTATTTTACCACCTCTTGTAGCCATCGCTATCGCTCTCATTTTCCGTCAGGTGTTGTTTGCTCTTTTCCTGGGTATTTGGATGGGGGCTTATTTGATAGGAGACCTTAGCTTTACCGGCATATTTAGCAGTTTCTTTTCTTCTCTTAGTGATTTTATAGTGCCCGGAGTATCTGATCCAGATCGGATGAGTATCGTCATATTTTCAATTTTGATTGGGGGAATGGTGGGTATCATTACCGATAATGGGGGAACCCGCGGTGTTATTAAAGCAATCACCCGCTTTGTGCGAACTAAAGTTCAGGGTCAGGTTGTCACTTCTTTGATGGGTTTCGTTGTATTCTTTGATGATTATGCCAACACCATGGTTGTTGGAAATACCATGCGTCCGCTCACCGATAAGCTTAGGATTTCGCGAGCCAAACTCGCTTACTTAGTCGATGCAACCGCAGCTCCAATTGCAACCATCGCTTTGGTAAGCACCTGGATTGGCGCTATGGTAGGATTTATTGCAACCGCAGAAAGTGAGATGGCCAACTTTAATGAAGCTGCTTATTCCGTATTTATAAATTCACTTCCGTACAATTTCTATGCGTTTTTCACCATCCTGTTCGTAATTCTGATTGCCTATTCAGGGCGCGATTTTGGAACTATGCTTAAAGCCCGAATTGATTTATATAAAGCAAAGCATGACCCAAAACTGGATAAATACAATCTGTACAAGGATAAGATAGAAGAAGATGAAGCTAAGAAGTCAGAGTCGCATTGGATGAATGCAGCACTGCCAATTCTGACTTTAGTACTGGGAACTATAATCGGTTTATTTGTAACGGGTGAAGGGAACAGCATCCAATCTATTGTTGAGACGGCGAACTCCTACAACGCTCTTTTATGGGGTTCATTGGCATCAGTAGTGGTGGCTATTATCATGACCCTTTCACAAAAACTATTGGATATCGAAAAGACTCTGGAAGGCATGATGAACGGAATGCACGTGATGTTTGACGGCGTGCTGATACTTGTGCTGGCTTGGGGGTTGAGTGATGTGACAGTAGCCTTAGGCACCGCCGATTATCTTGTTTCTGTATTTGGTGAAACGTTAAATCCTTACTGGATGCCTGCCATTGTGCTCGTGCTTTCAGCATTGACAGCCTTTGCAACCGGATCGAGTTGGGGAACCATGGGAATCTTGATGCCACTGGTAGTTCCTCTGGGATGGGAAATTGGAAATAACACTGGAGTACCGATGGAAATGACCCTTGAAATTATTTATGCCAGTGTGAGTGCGGTATTAGCAGGGTCGGTTTGGGGCGATCATTGCTCACCGATTTCAGATACCACTATATTAAGCTCTATCGCTACCCAATGTGATCATGTTGAGCATGTAAACACCCAACTTCCATATGCAATGATTGTAGGAGCCATTAGTATTCTAGCCATGATTGCAGCTATTGTTTTGAATATCTCCGTATGGATTATTTACCCGGTAGGTGTCGCCATAATCATAGGCATCATCTATAAGTTTGGTAAAATTCCGGATCCCGAAACCTATACACCGGAAGGAAAAGAACCTGCTATTACCAGCCTTGATGCTTAGTGACGATTATTAAATACATATCAATCCTTTTAATCGGGATATTATTTGTTGGATGTGATGCTTTTAAAAATGAGCAAAGTGTTCCTCAAGAATTGATCGGTGAGTGGAAATTAACGGGAACGGGTTATGGACCAAACCCAACCTATGAGGTAGATCCGAATCGTTCTTCAATGACCCTTTTTCTCTATAATGATAGAGTGATGTGGTATCAAGATGGGGAAATATGGACTAAATTCGGTACCACAGAAAAGAAAAAAGGCTGGCCTGAAGATTCTTTTTATATGAATTCTAAAAATAATAGTTTTTGTGATTTCAAAGCTGTGTTTAACCCAGAGACAAACACTTTAGGAATAATACCAGCAAACTGCCTTGATTTCCCTTCTCATTTTTTTCAGAAAAGCCCTGACTAAATCTCGAAATGTTGCTCACCCAAAACCTCGGAAGTGCCGGGCTCAAATCGCCGTTCGGTAAAGTCAATATTTCCTTCTTTATCAATCAGTAAAACGGTAGAACATCGGGAGCCATAGCTTTCAGTCTTGATAAAAATAGAAGAAACCGCTTTCTCTAATTCTTTTGGAATGCCGGTAACCGGAAGCTCTTCTTCCTCAGCCTTACGCTCATCAAGCAGAATCTTAAACAGATCTTCTTTCCCGAAATCTTCTTTTTTAATAACGTGCTCTAGCTGAGATTTGGCTGAGTCCAATTTGGGCCAGGAGGTATTGAGTAAGGCGTTACTGAGCCCGTGAATACCGGGCTCAATTCGGGTTACTTTTTTGTTTTGGTTTGAGTAATGATAGAATCCGTTTTCATCCCAGAGCAATAGGCTAAAACCATTATATTTTTCAGCTTTTTTAGAAATATCTCCAAGATAGTCCATCGCTGACTTCTCTCTTTTGAGGTAGTCTAATACCAACTCTCCCCGTGAAGGCGGGTCTTCTTTTTTGATGGAAGTATCGCGATAATTTGTAAGAGCACTCCACTTGCGGGAGGCTTCATGAACACCCAGCCAGGTTCCACCGGCTTCAAGATCCTTTCCGGCCAAAATATTTGGAAATCCTTCTTTCGTCCAGAACTCTGCTTTACGAGTTGGGCGCTCATAAAATTCATCCCGGTTGCCGGCTAAAATTAGCTCAAATTTCGGGTGAGACTTGTAGGCAAAGGTGATTAAGCACATAAAACTAACCAACGAGGTTTCTATATTTGCCTGAATCTAAGCATATTCACGAAACCTAATACAAGTTTTTCGTACAGTCACTCATGCAATCGAATAAGAAACTCTTTAGGGATGTAATTATACTGCTATTCGGAGTTATTGGAATAGCCACGTTTTTTTATTCATTCCCAATACACCATCCATTTACAATTTCGGAGATTAGCCAAACTAATGAGCAGGTTGAGCAAAAGGCTGATTCTGTATTTCAAAGCTGGCAGTACCAGACCTTTGACTATTATCCGTCAACTGAATTTGTCAGCTACAACGGTGCTATTGATTCTCTTCAAAAAAAGTGGGGCACACGTGAATTTAAGAAACAGCAAAGTGAGTCTGATTTCCTTCAAAATCTGCCCTTTTTAAAATGGGAAGTAAGTGAAGTAAATAACCAAACAGAGGATAACAGTCCGGAAGTAACCGTTGGATTAAGTCCGGCCGGCAAGGTTGTAAGTTTCTCAGCATCTAATGATTTAATTACTCGCCAACGCCCGTTCAATCGCTATGCGGTGCGAACTGTTTTTCAAAATCAAGTCCAAAACTATTCGCGGGGACTTGAAGATTCTTTGATTACCGGCCTTACTGATTATCAACACCTGGGCGACACCACGCCCACTAATTCACAGGCACTGGCTATCATTGATCGCCTTCGGGAACTGAGAGGGGCAGAGGATGAAGATGTTTATACCATGAATAACATCTGGAGCTTATCTGATTTTTATCTGAATAGAACTATTTGGAATTCGATCGATTTAGAACGGGATTCTGTAGAGCTTTTAGATGAGGGCGGGATCCGTTTTGCCAGAGCACATGCAAGTGTTTTTGATTCTTTATCCGGGGTGAAGGTCAGCCTGACTTTAGACTTGCTGCCGGCCGGCTCTATTAAGGAGCTCGATTACTCCATTAGTCCGGTAATTAAAGTAGGTGAAAGTAGAATCACTGAAGTACTCGAAAGTATTTCAATTTTTGTTGTTCTGATATTTGCGATCGGACTCCTGTTTGTTTTTTACCTGCGGATTAAGGCTCGCGCCATAGATACTAAACCGGCTATTATTATCGCGGTGTTGGCGGGCTTTATGGTACCCGGCTTTTGGCTCCTTCAGTTTATAGACGAAGTGAGCCTTATGAATGGGATAAGATCCGGTATGAGTATCTTCCAAGCTCTCATTACACTCGCTATTTCAGGAGCTATAAGTGCCATCGGCTTTTTTGTGATTACAGCAGTAAGTGATTCTATCACCCGCCAATATTGGCCTGAAAAACTTAAAACCTGGGACTTGGTTCGCCGGGGTATGTTAGTTAATAAGCCGGTTGGATGGGGTATTATCAATGCTGTTGCTATTGGGGGAATCCTGTTGGGCTTAATGTGCCTGTTCATGACGGTATTTCCGGAATCCTTTATATCTGCAAACACAGGCTTTATATCCGATTCGTATTTTTTACCATCTATTGCCAATCTTATGATAACCACCTGCTTTGTACTGGCAATTGTGGTTCCTATCTACTTAATACTTGGAAATCAGATAAAAGGATTGGTTGGACGAAATTGGATTATCCCAATTCTTAGTGCTGCACTTTTTGGGGTGATTGACATCCTTCCTTTTAGTATTGAGCCGGACATTCTGGATCGATCTATGCGGGCTATACTTGGTTTTACTCTTGGGTATTTCTACTTGAGATATGATTTCCTGACCATTGTTTTTGGAGCCTTTGTTTTTGTAAACTTTTTGACCACTTCCAAGGGCTGGGTCATTTCAGGTTCGCCTGATGCTAATACCTTTTATTTGTTCCTGTTGGTGTTAGTCACTTTTACAGCATCAGGAGTTTATTTTATACTGAAAGGGACGGAAAGAGATGAGCTCCCGGAATATATTCCCGAGTACATTGAGGATCAAGCCAAAGAACAGCGACTAAAGCAAGAACTCTCCATTGCACGTGTGGTTCAGCAAACATTCTTGCCATCAAAAATTCACCATTTACCGGGAATTGATATCGCAGGTGTTTGTATTCCGGCCCAGGAAACCGGTGGTGACTATTATGACATGATTTCTTTGGGAGAGCAGCGTACAGCTATCGCGATTGGTGATGTAAGCGGGAAAGGAATCCGGGCTGCTTTTTATATGACCTTCACCAAAGGAGTACTCCACAGTTTGAGTGCATTGATATTGTCACCGGTTGAGCTTTTAAATCAGCTGAACCGCCTTTTTTGTGAGAATGCCACAAGAGGTACCTTCATCACTATGATCTACGGAATACTGGAAGCTGACAAACGTCAGTTCACTTTTGCAAGGGCAGGTCACAACCCCATGCTTTTGGTCCGGGCTAATGGCGATACAGAATGGCTAAAGCCGAATGGCATCGGGATTGGTATAACCACCGGTGATGCTTTTTTAAAAAATACGCAGGAAGCTACACTGAAACTAAAAGAAGGCGATGTGATCATTCTATACACAGATGGAATCACAGAAATGCTGAATACAAGTAACCATTTTTATGGGGAAGAACGCCTTGAGAGATTAGTTAAAGGGGTCAGAAAAGCTTCATCTGAAAAAATACTGGAAATAATTACTGATGATGTGAATGAGTTCAAGGGCATTGCTACACAGCATGATGATATGACGCTCGTCATTATAAAAGCTGATGCCTCAGTAAATCAGTAATTTTTGTATTTTAGCCAGAGCTAAATATTCTGTTCAACACTATTAAAGCAGAATCGACTTTTAATATTTTTAAACTGATACCATTGCGAGAATCGATCAAAAATAACATGGGCTTAAGTCAGTCTGTGGAAGATTATCTTAAAGCCATTTACGTACTTCATACAGAGGGCGATAAAGCTACAACTACAAATATCGCCAATGCTCTGGACGTTTCTTCAGCATCGGTTACAAATATGTTGAAGCGCCTCGCAAAAATGAATCTGCTAGAATACGAGTCATACAAAGGAGCGAAGCTAACTTCAGCGGGGAACAAAATAGCTCTCGAAATTCTACGTCATCACCGGCTGCTGGAATTGTATCTGAAGGAAATTATGGGTTATTCCTGGGATGAAGTTCATGACGAAGCCGAGAAGCTGGAGCACCATATTTCCGAACAGTTTGAAGATCGAATTGCTGAATTATTGAACAACCCTACTTACGATCCACACGGTGATCCCATTCCCTCTAAAGATGGAGTGATGCCGCGAATGGCCCATCTTTCAATTTCCGAGGCGGAAGAAAATGTCCGTTATATCATTGGCCGGGTTAAAGATCAGGATCCGGAATTGTTGCGCTATCTTGAAAAAATAGGAGTGCTTCCTGGGGTAAAAATTGAGGTTACTGAAAAAGCTCCGTTTAACGGTCCGGTAAAAATTCGCTTAGAAAACGATATCGAACAAATGCTTGGGCAGGCTGTAGCCAGCGAAGTCTATTTGATTGAAGCCGAGAAGTAGCGAGCACCGGCTTGTTCATGTGGAAAACAAACAACTCGGAAATCGATCTATCGAAATTCGATCACTCGTAAATCAAATAATCTTGCCCTTCAAAATAAAAAACCCCATTCATAAATAAATATGAATGGGGGAAGCAACTGTGATGAGTGAGTGAGACTCCGGTTACGTTTCCACAGAAGCTTTTTCAGTTTTCGTTTCTTCATCAATCATCGAAACCGGAATATATTTCTTGAATTGCTGCTTGGCATTTTCCCAGTCAGACAAGATATATCCTGTTTTTGTTGATTGTGTTTCTTTGTGATAGTCTTCAAGAATTGCTTTAAGCTTCTGCTCATCCTGACTACTCAACTTCACAGCACCAATGTATTCCTTGTTAATTTTTGATCCCGGTTCTTCATAAAGGAATAACTCTCCTCCGGTCATCCCGGCACCGATGTTATTGGAGGTACCTCCTAAAATGACCACAGTCCCGTTTGTCATATATTCACAGGCATGGAGTCCGGTTCCTTCCACAACGGCCGTACAGCCACTGTTTCGGACCGCAAAACGGTCTCCAGCTTGTCCATGCACATAAAATGTTCCGCCGGTTGCACCATACAGAGCACAGTTACCAATTATCGCATTTTCACTGGGCTCGTACCTGGCTTCTTTGGGTGGTACAATCACGGTTCTGCCACCCGACATGGATTTACATACGGAGTCATTGGCCTCGCCGATTAATCGAAGATTTACTCCTCCAACTTGAAATACACCAAAGCTTTGTCCGGCGCTTCCTTTAAATGTAAGGGATATAGTTTTGTTGTAAGGATTCTTGAATTCCTTGCCTTCTTTAATCTCTTTAAGGCGTTGTTTATTCATTTTCCGTGAAAGCTCACCGAATAATGTAGCAAGGGCCGACCGGTCGGTGTTATAAATCTCATACTCACCCGTGAAGTCCTCATTGTTTTCAATAGCATTTTGGGTATCTGATACTAAGGTCACATTTAATGAACTTACCGGATCAGATAATCCCTCTAAATCACTTTCCTTAGTGTAGGAAGGGGCATTTAGGAAATAACTCAGGTCGAAATTTTTCTCCTTAATAAGCTCAGCTCGATCCGGATGCATTTGCAGATATTGAGTTTGCCCAAACACTTCGTCCAGAGAAGAAGCTCCAATTTTTGAAAGCTCTCGGCGAACATCTTCGGCCAGATACTTAAGGGTGTCAACTACATGATCTTTATGACCTTTATACTTGTCTTTGAATTTCTGATCGTGAGTAGCAATACCTGTCGGGCAGGTGTTCTTCTCACAAATGCGGGCCATGATACAGCCTTCAGCTATAAGCAGGAGCTTGCCAAAATCAAATTCCTCAGCTCCTAAAATGGTCCCCAATACAATATCTTTTCCACACGACATTCCGCCATCTGTTCTGAGTATAACATGATCACGTAGGTCATTTTCTACCAATGACTGATGAACTTCAGGCAGTCCAATTTCCCATGGCAGCCCGGCATGCTTCATCGAACTCAACGATGCCGCTCCGGTTCCCCCTTCGCCACCGGAAACCTGAATGATATCGGCTCCGGCTTTAGCAACACCAACGGCAATGGTTCCGATGTTAACTCCGGAAACTAATTTCACACTGACTTTTCCGCCGGGGTGAAGTTGCTTGAGGTCGTGAATAAGCTGCTTTAAATCCTCAATACTATAAATGTCATGCAAAGGAGGAGGAGAAATGAGGTCAAACCCCGGATTTGCAAAACGAGCACGGGCAATATCTTCAGTCACTTTGATGCCCATTAGCTGCCCGCCTTCACCAGGCTTGGCTCCCTGGCAGACTTTAATCTGAATCTCATCACCAGCTATTAAATACTCTGCATTAACCCCAAAACGTCCGGATGCAATCTGCTTAACAGAAGCAGAAATTCCTTCCTTGAAGTAATAAGGGTTTTCACCACCCTCGCCGCTATTGCAGCGTCCTCCGATTTCTTTCATCGCGAGGAAAATATCTCGCTGTGCTTCTGCACTGATGGCTCCAAACGACATCGCACCTGATCCAAATCGCTGAAGAATATGGTCGATGGAATCCATTTTATCCAGCTCTAAAGAAGTGTCGGATTTCTTGGTATCCAGAAGATGGCGCAATGCAACCGGTTCATCATCATGCCCGGCTTTAAGGTATTCGTCGAAGAGCTTCATATCTGTTAAGTCGAGCTCTTTGTCACGAACTAATTCATGAATAGCTTTTGATCGTGAACTCGTCATGGAGTGTTTTTCCCCCATTTTACCACGAGCATGTTCTTTATACTGATAGGTTTTCAGCGGCTTCATTTCACTTAAATCTTCGCCATCTAAGTGTTTGGTGCGTTCGAGAATCAGTTCGCCAATTTGATCGAGTGTAATTCCTCCGATCGGACTTTGAATGCCTGGAAAGAAATCTTTGATCACTTTTTTGTCTAAACCAACGGCTGAAAACAGCTTGGCACTTTGATAACTCCGAACAACAGAGATACCGCATTTCGCCATAATCTTTAACAGTCCCTGTTCCAGCGCATGCAGCAGATTCTTCTCTTTGGTGTCAGAATCTAAGTCTTTAAGTGCGCGATTGTCATCATTTCGGGCAACGTCCAGAGCCATATAAGGACAAACTGCATAAGCTCCGAATCCAATAATGGCTGCTGCATGATGAGTGTTTTTCACCTCTCCGGAATCAATGACTACAGAGGCATTCAGCCGCAACCCTTCGTCATTTAAATTATTGACGACGGCTCTAAGCGCTAAAAGGGATGGAATGGCAGGATATTCATAGGAAGCATCCCGATCACTTAGAATAATGATGCTGTGTCCTTTTTCGGCAGCTTTAACCGCTTCATCGGCTATTTCTTTCAGTTTTGCTTTGAAACCCACGACACCATGAGTTCTTTTAAAAGTCATGGATAAACGGACAGGTACAATTCGTTCTTGAGTCAGGTCTCCACCAAGCAAAGAGGTTAAATGATCCATTTGTGAAAGACTCAGAAATGGACTTTTTAGCAGAAATGCCGGTGCCGGGGGAATCAATTCCTTCGGCTCAAATATATTTGGCTTCTTGCCGAGGTGTGTTTCCAAATCCGTCACCACTTGCTCGCGGATATAATCTAACGGTGGATTTGTAACCTGTGAAAAGTTCTGGTAGAAATGGTCAAAGAAGGAACGCGGTTCGGTTGAAAGAACAGCGAGTCGGGCGGTATCTCCCATAGAACCAACGGGCTCTTTACCCTCTGAAGCCATTGGATAAATCACTTTCTTTAGCTCTTCATCGGTATAGCTGAAAATGGGAAGTTTTTCTAAGTAGGATTCCTTCTGTTCGCCTACTGTTTCAGGAATAGGGATGAGCCGGGCATCAAATTTAGCATCTTTGTTTTCGCGGGAATGACTTGGATCACGGAAGTGAACTTCTCCTGAACTCAAATCCAGAGTAACTCCGCGGCCAGCAAATAAGGTTCCTTTAGCATCAATAATAGACTGATCAATTTCAAAAGTACCTGCTTCAGAGGAAAGGTAGAAATGATCCTCGGTTCGGGCCCACCGGGCAGGGCGGAATCCATTTCGATCAAGGCGGGCGCCGATGGTATATCCATTTGCGTATGAGATGAAAGCCGGGCCGTCCCAAGGTTCCATTGCTCGGCTCCAGAATTTGTAAAACTCGTTATTCAGATTAGCAGGCGGAACCATCAACGCTAAAATATCCTCAACGTTTGGAACTCCACTTCTATAGCGCATAGCTTCAACCATTTCGTTGAAGCTGCCGGAGTCACTGATTCCTTTGCGGGTTAGAAGCTCATATTTTTCAGCTCCAATCATTTTTTCGCGGGATTTAGCCCATGACCGGTTTCCGGCTATCGTATTAATTTCACCATTATGGCCAATCAATCGAAAGGGCTGAACTTTGTCCCAGGATGTACGCGTGTTGGTACTAAAGCGACGGTGGAATAAGGTAAAGCGAGTTTTGTATTTCGGGTTCTTTAAATCCGGATAGAATTCTTCCAGAGCTTCTGCCTTACAAAGTCCTTTATAAACGATAGTCTTAGCAGAAAGAGAGGTGAAAAATAATGCCCCTTCCAGTTTCTGGGCGTACAGCTTTGATTTGGTGAGCTGCTTAGCTTGGTATAACAGTTTATCAAAAGAGAGATCAGTACGGGATCTTTCAGGTCGCTCAATTACAACCTGCTTAATAACAGGAAGCATGACTTTCGCCTCCTTGCCAAGTACATCGGTATTGACAGGGACATCGCGGTACTCAAGTATTTTCAACCCAAAGAAGTCAAACGTTTTTTCAAAGATGCTCAGTCCTTTAGTCTGCTTAACAGCATCGTTCGTCAAGAAAAGAGTAGCAATGGCTACGGTGTCTTTTTCGTAGCCAAACATATCGAATGGGATATCCGTCATGATACCGGCACCGTCACCTGTAACTCCATCGGCGCCACAAGCCCCGCGGTGTTCTACACATTTTAGTGCATGCAAGCCACTCTTTAAATGCTCGTTTGCAAATACTCCTTTTCTGCTGGCTATAAAACCCACACCACATGCGGATTTTTCTTCTCCAGTGTAACTTAAATTTATTCGGTTCATGATAGTTTGTTCTTCGATGGTTAGGCGAGATGAGAACACACAAAAAGCACAATTTTTAGCATTTTGTCAAATTTAGGAAGGTGTAAAAATCTGTTTTTAAAGTTATTTAAAGTGTGATTTTGGTTAAATTCAGATACTTGGACAAGGTGAATTTAACGCTTAATCATTATTGAGGAGTTAGAAAAGCGCTTACAAGAGAAAGATCGATACAACCTAAATTATTTAGGTTAATGGAGAAATAAATTTATTTGTTTCAGGAATGGGTGGTAGAAAAAACGGCGTTTTAAAGAAATAACACCTAATAAAGGTAAGGCTCTCAAATTATTCAATGTATCGGACTTCGATATCAGCAGCCCGCATCTGCTTCTTTAGCTCACGGATCTCAATTTCTTTAAAGTGGAAAATGCTTGCAGCTAATACAGCATCAGCATTGCCACTTTTTACAGCATCAACACAGTGCTGAATAGTACCTGCACCGCCACTTGCAATAACAGGAATATTAACGAGGCTGTTTATCTTGGAGAGGATGTCGATATCGAAGCCGCTCTTTGTGCCATCACGGTCCATGCTGGTGAGAAGAATTTCTCCGGCACCTCGTTCTTCTACTTCCAGCATCCATTCGATAGCATCAAGGCCGGTATCTTCAGTTCCGCCTTTCACATAAACATTCCAGCTTGAGCCATTTCTTTTGGCGTCAACAGCTGCAACAATTGCCTGTGCCCCAAAAGCTGCAGATGCTTGATTAATCAGGTCTGGATTTTTGACAATACTGCTGTTCAGAGAAACTTTATCGGCGCCTGATTTAAGTAACTCTTCAATTTCATCCACCGCTTTAATTCCGCCACCTACTGTAAAGGGTATATTGATTTCAGCGGCAATTCTCTTGACGAGTTGAACGAGCGTTTTACGTTTTTCGAGCGTAGCTGTGATGTCAAGGAATACGAGTTCATCGGCTCCCTCATCGCTGTATCTTTTAGCTAATTCAACGGGGTCACCGGCATCACGAAGTCCTTCAAAATTTACACCTTTAACAGTACGCCCGTTTTTAATATCCAGGCAGGGGATAATTCTTTTAGTGAGCATATAATAATTTAGCTATTGAAGAGACCTTAAATGTTAACTCTTTAAATAATTTTAGCTACTTATAATATAGAAAATAATCAGTAATGGATTTTTGAATGCCTGCAAAAAATAGTTTTTAATTGTGCATTAAGTCAGAAATAATTAGCTCTGATTCTTAGTTTAGAAATATGAAATACAGAATCACTCCCTTAGATCAATCAGCAAAAGAGATTGTAGCTCACGTCATTCAAAGCGATCAGTCTCAGCTGCTAATTCCGCCAAGATTTAAAGACCTTGAAATGAATATCCCTTCTTTAAAAAAGACAGAAAAGCATATTGGGCTATTTTCAAGCGGGACAACAGGGACACCGAAGTGTATCTGGAATTCGTTAGAGCGTTTAAAGCGGAATGCATTATTTACGGCCGATGTATTTTTGGTTAAGCCCAAGCATAAATTACTGATCTTAGCCGCTCCCTGGCATGTGGCTGGACTAAGCTGGGCGTTAATGGCCGAACAGTTAGGGTGTGAGTATGAATTCATCACCACAAAAAAAGGAGATGCTGAAAACTGGCTTGAAGCTGTAAAAGAAATAAAGCCGGATTTCTTACTTACCGTACCGGCTGTACTAAGAGCTTTATATAAGGAGGATTGGTTCGTGCCCAACATTGTATTTGGAGGCTATTCGGTTGAACCGGAAGATTTCGAGTCCCTAACAACACACTGTGAAACCATGATTCAGGGATATGGACAAACTGAAGCGGGCGGATTGATTGCTGCTCGTAGCTGGGGCAGTTCGGAAAATATTGGAGAATTGGATCATTTATGCTGTGGGAAACCTATTGAGGGGGTACATTTGAGGTGTGAAGGAAGTGCAGAAGAACCGACCCAAATTTTCATCCAGTCAAAAACGGCATTCACACCAAAAGAGTACCATTCTGGTGATTTGGGATTTAAAGATGGTAATGAAAACATATATATTTTGGGGAGAGCTGAAAAAGAAGTCAGAGAAAAATAGTGAGTAATTTATTTACTCAGTTAGCATTTTGAAGCCGAATCAAACTTGAGGAGAAACATGAGAGCCAAGTATTTAATCACTTTTATCGCAGCAATACTAATAGCAAGTGTCTGGGGATGTACTTCCAATGTATCGGGACCGGACTTGAATGGTGAGTTGCCTCGAAGCTTGTCAACTTCTGAACAAGAGCTTGTTGAAAATGGTCGTTCATTTGCATTCGATGTTTTTAAAAATACGGTTGCAGCAGATAGTGCCGAGAATATTTTTATTTCTCCACTTAGTATTTCAGTAGCACTTGGGATGACCATGAATGGTGCAAATGGAGAAACCTACAATCAAATGCGGAATACCCTGAATTTTGAAGGGTTATCTCAGGATGAAATTAATGCCGGTTACCAAAGTTTGATAAGGCTGCTTGTTGATGCAGATCCGAAAGTGAAAATGCAAATTGCTAATTCTGTTTGGAGTAAAAAGGGGTTTGCAGTGGATAAGGAGTTCACTAATCAACTTGAAGAATATTTTGATGCACAAGTTAGTGAATTGGATTTCAATGACCCTGAATCGGCTAAGATCATCAACGACTGGGTTTCAGGAAATACCAATGGATTGATTGAAAAAATTATTGAAGGAAGAATCCCTAAGAATTTAGTGATGTACCTGATCAATGCCATTTACTTCCAGGGTGACTGGATGAATAAGTTCGATAAAGACGACACAGAAGAAAAAGCATTTAGCTTGGAAGAAGGGGGAGAGAAAATGGTTGATATGATGTCTCAGAAACATACTTTCAACAGTTACTCTGATGATGTAGTGGAGCTAATAGATCTTCCATATGGGGATAGTCTTTACACAATGACCGTCATGATGCCAGCTGATTCAGATAAGGCTTTGTCAGAATTTATTGCTCAGGATTTAACCAGACAAAATTTCGATAATTGGATAGGGCAGGTCAGAAATAGGAATATGATTCTAGAGCTACCCAGGTTTGAAATGGAATATGAAATCAAGATGAATGATATCTTGATTTCAATGGGAATGGAAGATTTATTTAGCTCAGGTGAGGCTGATCTTAGCGGTATAAATGCTGATGTGCAGTTGTTTGTAAATGAAGTGAAGCATAAAACTTTCGTATCTGTAGATGAAAAAGGAACCGAAGCTGCTGCTGTAACTTCTGTTGGTGTGTTTGTAACTTCAGTACCTCCATCTTTCAGAGCTGACCGACCATTTGTATTCTTAATCAGAGAGCATAATAGCGATGCTATCCTATTTATGGGCAAAGTTAATAACCCGGAAAGCTAAATAAGCTCAGGAATTAAAGCGCACCATCTGCTCTAAAGAGATGCGGTTTTCGTAGTAGGCTTTTCCAACTACAACCGCATCCATCTGCGCCTGCTTCAGTTCCTCTAAATCTTGGACTTCAGCAACTCCACCCGAAGCAATGAGCTTGATTTCCGGAAATTCAGATTTCAGCTTTTTATAGAGCTCAACATTCGGTCCGGATAGCGTCCCGTCTTTGGAAATATCTGTACACAATACTTCTTGCAAGCCATGCTCAATCATGCGGCTCAGAAAAGACTCTACTGATTCCTCAGCTGTTTCCAGCCAACCAGAGTAGGCAATTTTTCCGTCTTTCAAATCCATTCCTATAATCATTTGTTTAGGAAATTGTTTGAGTGATTTCAGCCAATCTTCTTCATTCTTAATGGCCATGGAGCTACAGATCACTTTAGAAAGTCCTGCATCCAGCAACATCTCCACATCTTCAAACTTCCGAATACCACCGCCGGTTTGTACCGAAATTTCAAGCTCTTCAATAATTTCTTTTATATAGGGAAGGTTGATGAATTTGCCTTCTTTGGCTCCGTTTAAGTCCACTACGTGAATATGTTCAAAACCGGCGTTCTTAAACTCACGGGCCTGTTCCAGAGGGGAATCATTATAGACGGTAACTTCTTCGTAAGAACCTTTATGAAGGCGAACAGCTTGTCCATTCAGAAGATCGATAGCGGGAATTGTAAGCATAGAATATTTTTTTGATCCAAAGGTAGGGCTTCAGCAACTTCTTTTCTTAAAACATTCCGTTTTCGTGGGCGAATTTGTCGGGCATAGTTTGTAGGACATCCCAATGTTCTACAATCTTTCCTTCTTCATCAAAGCGAAAAATGTCCATAGTTACATAATCATGTTCATCAGTAGGCCACTCCTGAAACGTGTGAAGCACTACCAGGTTTTCTTCAGCAATAGCTTTCTTAACGTGAACTTTTTTCCCGGGATAATCTTGGGCCATTTTCTCGAAATATTTGATAAAGCCTTCCTTCCCGTCTTCTACATGGGGATTATGTTGTATGTATTCTGCCCCTGTGTATTTTTCGATAGCTCCACGGGGATCATTCTCATTAAACATCTGCTCATAAAATGCGATTGCATTCTCTTTGTTTTTCTGAAGGTTATTTGTGCCCATAAAGACTTTTACGTTTAGCGTTGAAGGTTTTCTCTAAGGATTCTTGAAAAAGTTAGTGATTGCATTAGCCGTTCTTTTCGGCTGGTTAGATAGTGCTCTTTTTGAGGCTTCCGGAATCAATACGAATTCTATTTATCAAAATAAATGATAGAAAAAAAGCAAAATGAGCGGATTCCAATTCACGTCGCGTATGTACTTATGAATGGTGGGGAGAAATATAAAGCCTGCCAGATATCGTAATTATTAACAAAACGAAAAAGGATGAATAGAACAGATACGAGCAATAAATATACATTCAACGAGAGGAATCAGGGAGAGCAAAATTTTAAACCCGGCTTAGCCTTAATCACGATTTTTAGTTTGCTATTTTTTGTGATGGGTACATTCCAGGCAAAGGCACAAAGTGGAAGCCTTAGCTTAGATGGAGATGCTGATTATGCCACTGCTGGTGATAGCCCAGCTTTGGATATCGCGGGCACAAGCATAACCCTGGAAACATGGGTTAAACATGATGGAAATAGTGATGAAGATGCTTTTCTAATTAATAAAGCCATAAGTGGAGATGGGTATCGCTTGCAGCTGTATGGAGAGGGGGATGAAACCTATGTACGGTTTGTAGTTGGCGATGTAATCAATAACGGTCCGGCCGTTTTTTCGGAAACGGGAGTTCCTGCTAACCGATGGACTCATGTTGCAGCAACCTATGACGGGCAATTTCTGAAAATATTTATCAATGGTGAACTGGATGCTACGTCACAGGAGACACGGACTATTGATGCCAATGATGCCAGTTTGACGTTGGGAGTGAATCCCGCACTCACCGGTAATTTTTTAAGTGGTGAAATGGATGGCGTTCGTATTTGGAATACCGTTCGATCAGCAACCGAAATTGCAGACTTTTATCTCGAAGAATTATCAGGAAGTGAAACAGGATTAGCTGCTTTATATCAATTTTCTACCGCAAGCGGCAGTTCAGTTAGTGATTTAGCTGGATCAAACACTCTTACGCTTAGTGGTGACAATGCAACGCTTTTAAGTCCGGGTGCTTCAACCATCGCTCCTGATTTATATACAACTAACGGTAATGTATCAGTAACCTTGACGTGGGATGAAAGGCTGGGTCCAAATAATGAAAATGCTGCTTCTTCTTTTGAAATTTATCGAGCAAAAGTTCCTGATGAAGGTAGTTTTTCTTATCAAAATATTGGAACAGTAAGTGCGCCTAATAATACTTATACAGACGATAAGGCGGCTAATGGTGAAACCTACTATTACCAAGTTACTGCCGTTGATGGTTCTGGAAATGAAAGTGATCCTTCTCACTTCGTAGCAGCTACACCATTTCAAACTATGGGGGGCGGGAGTCTTAATCTTACAAAAAACGCATATGGTATTGTTTCGGATCGTCCTTCACTGGATATTATTGAAACCTCCGTATCCGTACATGCATGGGTAAAGCATGATGGGCAAAGTGATGAAAATGCTGTGATCGTTGCTAAAGGCTCTACCGGAGACGGATATTTGCTTCGATTTGACGGAGAAGGACAGGCTCCTAATGTAGCTTTCGCTGTTGGAGATGTGATAAATGGAGGGCCAACCATTGTTTCTAATTCCAGTATCCCTGCCAATCAGTGGACGCACGTTGCCGCTACCTATGATGGAAGCGATCTGAAGATTTATGTTAATGGACAACTGGACAAAACCGAGCCAGAAACAAGAACGATTGATGGCAACGATTTTGACCTGTTTATAGGTGCAGATGCCGCCGCCTCTGATCAGTTTTTCAGTGGTAGGATTGATGAACTTGGTATTTGGAGCATTACTCTGCCACGTCAGGAGATAGAAAGCAGCTTCAATAAAGAGTTCACCGGAAATGAAGAAGGGCTCGAACTGTATTATCGATTTGACGATAGTGGCAACTCGTTTGTTCGAAGCATGGATACTTATCATACCGACATGGAGTTAACTCCTGTGAATGGCTCAATAAATGTAGCTTCTCCCGGTGTATTTCCGGTTGCTCCATATAGCTTTGCATTAGGTGCTGAGACATCAGCTGATGTTGAGCTTGTAGACCGAGAACCAACTATTCCAGGTCAGCACAACGTGTATCGCTCATCACAGCAATCGCTGTCTGACAGAGCCGAGGTTACTACTTTGTCTCAAGGAGTGACAACATCAACAGAAGTCGGTTTGCAGCCTGAAAAAAGTTATTACTATCAGGTTACTGCAATTAATGCAGATGGACAAGAAAGTGATTACAGTCATCCTACGCCAATAAGAGCATCTTCTTATGAAGCAGGAAACGCACTAAAACTGGATGGCGATCTCGACTATGTGAGATTTGATGATCGAAATTCTTTGGACGGTTACGAACAGCTGTACGTTAATTTTGATGAAACGATGACGGTAGAAGCCTGGGTAAATCACGACGGCAATAGCGACGAAAATGCCGTTATCCTTCAAAAAGGAGCGAATAGTGATGGATATATGCTCCGCCTAGAAGGAACCGGAAGCTCGGTAGCAGCCTCATTCACCGTGGGCGATATCACCAATGGTGGACCTCGGGTTACCACCAATTCCAGCATCCCGGCTAATCAATGGACGCATATAGCGGCTACCTATGATGGAACCGATTTAAAAATATTTGTAAACGGTTCCCTTGATGCCACGGATTCTGAAACCAGAAGCATTGACGCCAACACCCATCCCTTTTTAATTGGAGCAACGAATGCGCTTGATGGTAATTTCTATAGTGGTGAGCTGGACGAAATCCGGGTATGGAATGTGGCAAGATCCGAATCCGAAATTTCGGATAATTACTATAAAGAATTGAATGGTAATCACGACGACCTGATTGCCTATTTCCGGTTTGATGAAAATCAGGATGAAGGTGAAACAGCAGCCTCAGATATCACCTACAGTTCAGCCCGACGAGCAATGAGCGGAGACTTAAACGGGGATGCTACCTTTGTGAATTCAAATGCACTAAGCAGTCAGCCCGTTGTTTCAAATCCTCTTCCCGAAATTACCCTGGATGAAGATTTTGGAACCTATGTAGCGGCCGATCTGGATACCGTATTTCAGGATGAAGACACCCCAAATTTAAGCTACTCGATTACAGTGCCATGCCACATCGTAGAAGCTGAAATTCAGAGTGATACAAGTTTAGTATTCACTTCATTGGAAAATATATTTGGGACAGATACACTTACCATTCGGGCTACTGATGGTGCTTCATCCATCGAGCAATCCTTCCTCGTTCATGTAGAATCTGTGAATGATGTACCGGAATTAGCCGGATTTGAAAACAATCTTCAGGTACCTATTGAAGGAGAGTATACCGCAGATATGTATGCACGCACAGCCGATGTAGAATCTGCCGATAGTGCACTTACCTTCAACTTTGCGGTTGATACCAGTGGTATAAACGTTGATTTTGATGGACAGATACTAACGCTTTCTCCAAATGGTGACTTTGATGGTTCAGGTACACTGGATATTGAAGTGACTGATGAAGCAGGAGAAACAACATCGTTATCTGTTGGGATAGAGATGGTATTAGGTACGGATATTGTGAATGAATCCGGAGTACCGGAAGAATTCAGTTTGGCAAATAACTATCCAAACCCATTCAACCCAACTACTAAAATAGAGTACGCACTACCCGAAGCTGCCGATGTTCGCTTAACGGTATTCAATTCCATTGGTCAGGAAGTGGCCAACTTGGTAAATAGCAGGAAATCAGCCGGAAAACATCGCGTTGATTTTGATGCCTCACAACTTCCAAGTGGAATGTACATCTATCGTATAAAGGCAGGCGAATTTGAACAAACCAGAAAAATGACTCTTATCAAGTAAACACCTTTTAGCTAACCTAACACAAAGCGTCTGCCATTATTGGTAGGCGCTTTTTTATTGGAAGTTATTAATTACGTGTTCTTCAGGAACACTGGTTCGGTTGGTGATGTTTAGCACGGAGTTGTAAGAAGTATCATATCACAAAAAACGAATATCAAATGCCCAATAAGTCTCACATTCAGTTAAACGACCTGACCAAAAGTTATCAGGAGGGAGATAAGCTACGCTCCGTACTGGATGAATTAAATCTATCTGTGGAAGAAGGAGAGATGATCGTCCTGCTTGGCCGTTCCGGCTCAGGAAAAAGTACACTGCTGAACATGATAAGCGGGATTGATAAACCGGATCACGGCGAAGTTATAATAGGGGGAACCAATCTGGCGGCTCTGGATGAAAAGAACCGAACCCTATTTCGTAGAAAAAATATTGGTTTTGTATTTCAGTCCTTCAATCTCATTTCAACACTTACAGCTCATGAAAATGTATTGCTTCCACTGAAACTGAAAGGGGTTACGGATGATGAGACACTCAATAAAGCCCAGCAATTTTTAGAAAAAGTGAGTTTGGGCGATCGCGGAGACAGTTATCCGGATCGACTCTCTGGCGGAGAGCAACAGCGCGTAGCTATAGCCCGGGCTTTGGCACACGAACCGATGCTTATTCTTGCTGATGAACCAACCGGGAATCTCGATTACGAAACCGGCCGACAAATTTTAGATATCCTCAACGATCTGGTGCGTGAAAACGGACGTACAATGATAATTGCTACGCACGACCGTGACATTTGTAAAATAGCTGACCGGGTCGTAGAACTGCGCGGCGGCAAGTTGAAAGAAGTTAAAGATCTAGCTGAAGCCGTTAAATGATGAGCAATCCTAAAGATTCAAATTTACTCTGGCTTTCCAGTTTACGATTTTTGATGCGCCACCCCTGGCATTTTGCACTCTCAATTTTGGGAGTAGCACTGGGTGTAGCCGTTGTCGTTTCCATTGACTTATCAAATAGCAGTGCCAAGAAAGCATTTTCTCTTTCAACAGAAGCTGTAACCGGAAAAGCAACGCACCAAATCCAAGGCGCTGCTGAAAGCCTGGATGAAGAGACCTATCGGCAAGTAAGGTTAGATGCCAAAGTTCGAAAGTCAGCACCGGTGGTTGAAGGCTATGCAAGACTACAGGGAGTAAACCGGACATTTCAGGTTTTAGGGGTTGATCCCATTGCTGAAGCACCGTTTCGTGACTTTGCCAGTCAGGAAGCAGGTATTGAGCTTTCAGAATTTATGAGCGGTGAAAATACCGGGCTGGTTTCTGAGATGGTAGCTGAAGAATTGAGTGTAGAAATTGGCGATACCCTTTCGCTTTCGGTGGGAGGACGAGAGTTCAGTCTTCGCCTTATCGGACTTATAGAAGCTACAGATGACCGTAGTGAGCAAGCTTTGGAGTCTTTATTAGTGGTTGATATTAGCACCGCTCAGCGACTTTTTGATATGCAAGGAGCACTGACTCGTATCGACTTAATATTGCCATCTGATTCCGAAGAGTCACTCAAAAAGACAATCAATTCAGTACTACCTGACGGTGCAGCAATAGTTCGATCCGAATCTAGGACGGAAACGGTTGAGCAGATGACTCGGGCTTTCGAGTTCAATCTGCAAGCCCTCAGTATGTTGGCATTGTTGGTCGGAATGTTTTTGATTTACAACACGATGACCTTTTCAGTAGTACAGCGCCGTCCGTTAATTGGTCGGCTGCGAGCGCTGGGTGTCACCCGAAATGAAATTCTGGCCACCGTTCTAAAAGAAGCAGTTTTGATTGGGTTTTTAGGAACTGTAATCGGAATTGTAGCCGGGATATTCTTAGCTCAGGTTTTGGTGAAGCTAGTAACACAGTCCATTAACGATCTGTATTTCGTTCTCTCCGTTCAAGAACTTTCTATTGATCTATTTTCACTAGGAAAAGGAGCCGTGTTAGGAATGGGAGCAACTTTGATAGCCGCTTTCTGGCCGGCAAGAGAAGCTTCACAGGCAGAAGTCTCAACTGTGCTTCGCCGATCTTCCAATGAATCTAAAATCACCGAACGAATTGTTCCGCTTTCATTGCTTGGGTTTTTGGTTGCTTTAGCTGGCATCTGCGTATTATTGATTCCAGGGGGAGGAATTGCAGCAGGATATTCATCCCTGTTATTTATGATTGTTGGTTTCTCACTTGTCATTCCACTAGTCATTGTGGGGATGGCAAAAGTATTGCGTCCAGTTTTAGGAAAAATAAGCGGATTGATTGGTAAAATGGCGGTTCGTGGAGTAGTCACTGAACTTAGCCGAACATCCGTAGCTATAGCCGCTTTGGTAGTTGCAGTTGCGGCCACGGTTGGTGTTGGGGTGATGGTAGACAGTTTCAGAACAACCGTTGTTTCCTGGCTGGAATCTCAGCTACAGGCTGATATTTATGTGCAGCCCCCAAGTTCCGTAGCCCGAAAAGCAGATGCGACACTGGAACCCATGCTCGTAGATCTGCTTCGTGAAACAGAAGGCGTAGCTGATGCCAGCACGGTTCGAAGTGTAGATGTAAGAACCAATAAGGGCACCGATAATTTAGTAGCAATCAATCAGGGGCAAGCGGCGAAACAAGCCTATCAATTAAAAGCTGGTTCCGAAAATTTTTGGCAGCGCTACACCAGTGAATCCATATTGATGGTTTCTGAAGTGTACGCCTATCGCAATAATGTGGCTTTGGGCGATACCCTAACCATCGAAACTGATGCAGGAAACGCGCCATTCGTAATACAAGCCATCAACTTTGACTATGCCTCCGATATCGGAACCATTACAATGAGCAGGCAGGTATATGATCAGTTTTTTGATGATGATGCCATTTCCGGATTGGCTCTGTATGCTGCGGAAGGAGTTGAAGTAGAGCAGTTGGTAGAACAGCTTCGTGAACAATCAGCTGGAATGCAGGAAGTGTTTATCCGGTCTAACAAAGGACTTCGGGAAGCTTCCATTGAGATTTTTGACCGTACTTTTACCGTAACCATTGTGCTGAGGATGCTGGCAATCTTGGTTGCCTTTATTGGAGTATTGTCTGCATTGATGGCGCTTCAGCTTGAGAGGTCACGTGAGCTGGCAGTTCTCAGAGCAAACGGTATGACGCCGGGGCAACTTTGGAATTATGTAGTCACTCAAACCGGAGTAATGGGTGTGATGGCCGGATTGCTTTCGGTTCCGCTTGGTATTTTGATGGCTTACATTTTGGTATATGTCATCAACCTACGGTCATTTGGCTGGACGCTGCAGTTTATGATTTCAACCGAAGTATTATTGCAGGCCGTTGGGTTGGCGATTCTTGCAGCTTTGCTTGCGGGACTTTATCCATCCTGGAAAATGTCTAAAGCCAATCCCGCCGATGCACTTAGAAATGATTAAAGAGCTGAACACAGATTAGGTAGATTTAGCAGATAATCATGAATATTTAAGTAAAATTTTCTGATTTGACCACAAAATCTGTTTTATCGTAGGGGCAATTCATGAATTGCCCCTACGATAAAATGTCGATGACGAATTCTTATAAAACGCTATGAAAAAAATTATTTGGGCCATCATTGGAATTTTTATCCTGATTGGGATGGGATATGGACTATGGCAAACTTTTGAAAACGAATCTGAAATCTCTGCATCGGTCTCAGTGGCAGAAGCGATGGGAGGAGGAAGCAGTGAGGGCTATTTGAGTGTGACTGGTCCTAGGGAATTTGTATTTCCAGATGATCATGGCCCTCATCCTGGTTACAGAACCGAGTGGTGGTATTATACCGGTAATGTATATACAGAAGAAGGCCGGCAGTTTGGTTATCAGTTTACCATTTTCAGAAGTCAACTCAATCCGCCGGATAGTGGGGAAGTAGGAACAGCTCAAGGTACGGACTGGAACACGGATCAACTTTATTTGGGTCACTTTGCGATTTCAGACGTGCAGGAAGAAAATCATGTTTTTGATGAGCGATACAGTCGCGGAGCGGCAGGTTTAGCCGGCGCTCAGGTAGAGCCATATGAGATTTGGCTTGAAGATTGGTCCATTGAACGCATCAATACAAACAATTCCGATGACAAAAATTTCCCCGTTCGGCTTTCAGGAACCATGGAGGACGGTTCAGCTATCAATTTTGTAGTTACTCCAGCTAAGCCACTTACTTTACAGGGGGAAGAGGGATTCGATAAAAAAGGCCCGGAAGAAGGAAATGCCTCATACTATTTATCATTCACTAGAATGGACACCGAAGGAACCGTCACGCTGGATGGAGAAGAGTTTGAAGTGAGCGGACAAAGCTGGATGGATCACGAATGGAGTACATCAGCACTGGATCGAGAACAGGAAGGCTGGGATTGGTTTTCATTACAGCTCTCAAACGGTTACGATTTAATGTATTATCAGCTTAGGAATAGAGATGGTTCCGTGAGTGAATTCACGGTGGGTTCTTTAATTGGGCCTAATGGCGAAAAGACCACCATCACCCCAGAAAATGTGACTTTGGAAGTGCAGGACCGCTGGGAAAGTCCCCATAGTGGAGCAAATTATCCCTCAAAATGGGTCATGGGAATTCCGGGCCAAAATGTACGCCTGGAATTAGCTACACTTTTTGATGATCAGGAAATGGATGTTTCGGTTCGGTATTATGAGGGAACGCTAAAAGTGGGCGGTACTATGAATGGGGAAGAAATTGGGGGTCAGGGGTTTATTGAAATGACGGGTTATGATGAGTAG
>CERN01005996.1_pt1 | contig 28623 bp, 44 predicted proteins | sample 530761 | NCBI WGS metagenome assembly CERN01 (sample SAMEA2620947, study PRJEB7988) | marine metagenome | isolation source: saline water (ENVO:00002010), including | reverse complement strand
TCTGCGAAGTTCATACAGTTCATCATCAATCTCTGCATGTCTACGCCTTGAGAATACGAAGAAGTCAAAATCTTCTTGGTCCAAACCGCCGGCCTGACCGTCTCTGGTCCTAACATACTTGGGAAAAGCTACCTCAAGACCGCCTAGTCTTTTATCCGTATCAATTACGATATCAGTCTTTTCTTTCGTAAGTTCGTCAATACGTCGATTAGTTGATGCTAGTGCAACATCCTTATCTTTACCTTTTACCGCCTTATCTGCCAGCGCACTGAACTGCTTGCCTTTGATGCCAATGACTGCATCACCCATATCCGCTAGAGCACCATCCCCCCTGATGCCCTTCAAGCCGCGCAAAGGCAAAACCCCCGTGATGTCGGCTAACTGATCAGTCTCCTCCAGCAAGGCATTAACTATGGATGTAGCCTCTTTGGATAGCGTTCCCGCTTTAGCTTTGCCAAAATCTGTGGCAGCGCGGCCTCTAAATCTGCTCGTTATACCAGAAAGCCCATCTGGATCGCGCTCTAAAAACCTAGACTGCGCCACCCCAAAGCGCTCAACCATACGATCAACAGCCAACGCCTTGGCTATGATCTGTATCTCATCAATGCCTACCATCTTAGGCTTGCGCTTAGGGTTGGCCGCTACTACCACAGTCGGGGCTTCTTCTACCTCTTCTTCCGGCTCAACATATAACAGGACACAACGACAATTTATTACCTCTGCCGGCCCCCCTCTTGGATCGCCGGGGTAAGCCATCTTGCGACCGCCTACTATGAAATCCTCGTCAATACCTACTTGCTGGCCACTAGCCGCCGCATGTGTTCCCCGTGTCCTGCCATCTGTGTTAGCCATCCACTGCTTTTGCATCTCAGGGACACCGAAAGATTTTTGTTGCTCATGCGTGGCAAAAGATGATGCGTTGTGTATTTCTGTTCTGGCTATAGTGGTTGCTCTTGCCCTGCTAAACCTTGGCTCAAACCTATCCCGTATTGCCCTAGCAATTACGTCAACCCCCGCCGTGCTGTTCCTCTCAATGGTGCTTTGTATGATGCGCTGAGTGGTGGTGCTTATTTCCGTAACCCTCTGCGCCCCCCGCGTTCGTATGAAGGCGGCAAAGATGTCCTCAAATGATGCAACCGCTTTTGCAGATCGTCTATTCGCAATTGCGCGGTCAGAGAAAACTTTGATGGTCTCCTCGTATAGCTGCCCAAGAGTTGAATCCATACGTCTAAATATATCAGGATAGAGACCTCTAGCCCCCGATACACCGCCCGACTCAACTGCGTCAGCCGCTTGATTGCCAATTTCAGAGAACAGCCGTATTAAACGAAAAGTGTAAGAGCGTTCTAGCCCTGACCTTAACCGATTTACCTCACGATATTCCCGCAACGGGGATAGGCGTATCGCTCTTTTCTTTTTCAGGGCCACCATTAGATGACTTCTCCCGTTCCTTCATAATCTGATCCCGCTTGCGACTAGACCAGCGGAAACCACCATCCCCACCCCACAAGTCCCAAGCAATTCGGCCAGCGGATGGAAAGCCATCTTCTCCCTCACTAAACCCTTCCGCTTGCTTATCAACCTCATGCCGTGAAAAGAAACTAAACATATCCAGCACATCTCGGTCACTTAGGCTATCTCTGGCCACAAGCTGCCTTGCCCGCCTCACTCCGACCCCTGTGCCGCCCCTATTGTACTCTTCACGCCATTTTAACGCCCGCTCAGCGGCTTCAGCCATGCCAGCGGTAGGCTTGGTGTCAATTGCCTTGAAAAGCGGCTGTACAACGCTGTCTGACTTGGATGGTATTTTTATACCCATAGCTTCATGATAGGCATCATGTGATCCGCAGGGCATATAATAGGTCATGCCATTAATATCGTGGGTGTGACTGCCTACGCATCCAATTTGCTGCGCTCTGGCTTCTGCCTGTTCTTGCGTGAAATGAAGCTCCATGCTCTTCTCTGTACCATCAGATTGAGAGCCATAAGCCTCTTCCGCCAGTTTCTCTGCTTCTTCTTCATTAGCTGGCTGCGATGGTGCGGGTTCTGGCTGTCCCAAAGGAAATAAATTAGCTGGTATATAGGCATCATCCCCGCCCTGTAACGGCTCCAGATTCAAACGCTCCCTAGCTTCATTTCGAGTAATAATGCCAGTATCAACCGCCCGTATAACATTATCATAGACCATGCGTCGCCGTTCTGCGATAGCCGGGATATCGTCAATGTTATAAGTCAACTTAATGCTATCATCTCCAAATGATGGCACTAGCCATTCATTCATATCGCTTTCAATATGACGCAGCATCGGAATGATTGTTTCTTCATACAGCGCCAGCCTAGCTTCTGCCATGTTCGCGTATGTTTGGGAGTCAGGTATGCCGACAAGCTGACCCGGAACACCAAAGCACAGGGCGATATCACGCGCTGACATATTCTTCATTGAACTGAAGTCCATGTCCTTGGGTGTCATACCCATCTCTTTATAATCAAAATCCCCTTCTAATATCATTGTACGGCCAGCATTTTCCGTCTTTTCAAAACGCTGTGTAAGGTCTGATCTTAGCTGGTCACGTTGGGCTTCTGTCAGCATCGTCATGCTGCCGCTTTCGTCTTTCGGCTTGTAAACCACTGCACCTGATGGACGCGCACCATTCATCAGCAGAGCCACGTTATGGCGATTGCTCAAATTGTGCTGGTCAATATCCACGGCGGCGGGCATGACCGGACTAAGCCCATAAAAGTCATTCAACGGATTGAACAGCTTAATTTGCTTTATATCTGATTCACCCGTTGTAGAATCTACCGGATATGTAGCTGCGGTCTTACCGTTGACTACATAATCGTAACGATCTGGTATTTCTCTTTTGCCGGGTACAACTTGAACCCTGTCAGGACGCAGCGTGTAAAGTTCCCTTGGATTTCCCTGATCTGGACCGCTCTTCATAACAAACGAGTTGCCTGACAACAGAAGGTAGCTATAGACCTCTTGAAAGAACTCTGACCCGTTGGCCATAGGATTAGGCCGGTTCAGTAAGTCCAGTATTGCGCTATCTTCAATAGGTTGATCTCCACGCATTAGCTGAAACTTAACAGCCGCCGAACCCTGCGCTATCTCATTAACACAACGATAGACAATAGCGTTCTGGATATACCCATCTGTAGCAAGTTGGTCATACCGTTCTTTAGGGGCCACCCTTGTGCCTACATTCGCATATGCAACAACCGGCCCCTCTTTGATTTGCTTAGGTTGATTTTGAGGAGCGTTAAATAGCGCACCCCATGCTTCTTTAAGGCCCATTATGATACCCTCCACATCGCTTGCCCGCTTGAGGCGCTTAATTCAGTGATACCGAAAACCAAGGCATCTAGCCTATCTGGTGATTTGGCTGTTTCCGGTGTGTAGCCGCACATCTGCTGCTCTAACTCACTAAATACGCCCAAGTGACTGACCTTGCCTTGCTCATATAGAGCAGATATAGGCTCTGCCCTAAGTAACTTTCCACGGGATGATCTTATAGCTTTATACGGCACTCCCGATTCAACCGTTCTAATCAGACGCTCTACAAGATCGCCGCCGTTATTAACTTCAGCTACAATTTTATCAGCGTCATGCTCATGGTACGCATTTACTGCTTTCTGCGCCCACGCATCTGGTGACATCCTACCAGAGATATCATCAATTACATAATATCGATTATCAACGCCTCTTCCAGATATAATTATTCCGGTTTCGTCGCTGTTTTCTCCAGATGTGACGGCGGGGTCAATACTAACCACAATGCGCTGCATTTCCGGTGCTTCTGTAACCCTCTGGTCCTCTATTATAGAATGAGACCACAACGCGCCTTCAATGTCATCTATGATTTCAGCGTACAGTTCTTGGCGTCCTAGCCTTGTATTGGAGTATTTTTCTTCTAGCATGGCCAACGCTGATGGAGCTAGATTAGCGGCGTTCTCAAAAGTGCTACCTCTTGTGATACATATGTTAGCTCGTTTTGCTAAATCTCTTATCATTGGGATTGGTTTAGGAGTGGTAGTAATAACGCACTGAGGCTTATCCCCAAGACGCAGCCCAAACTGCAATTGATCAAATGTATCTGGATACTGCCAAGCGGCCAACTCATCACACCACGCTCTATGAAACTGCGGCCCTCGTAGCCTATCCGGCTCGGTTGCACTAAAGCCCATGATCTTGCTGCCGTTGTATAGCCTTATTTCGCTTGCTGAAGCGTTGTATCCTTGACCACGCCCTGACTTAAGGCACTCACGAGGAAGGTGCTTGAGCATGCCGGAAACGCCACCGAAGGCTACCCTTCGTATATCCCCAAAGGTAGGAGTAACAACGGCCACCTGTGATTCTGGATTTTTAAGCGCGTATATCAACGCATCCATTGCTCCAGTAAGAGTCTTACCCCACCCTCTGCCGGCAAGTATAAGCCACACATCCCAATCCCCCGGTGGCGTAACCTGTTCGGGGCGTGAGATATTTCTTATCCAATCACTGTAAAGTGTGGTTGCCGCTCTGTGACTTGGCTGCGGCAATCGCGTCCAATTCGTCAGCAATTTCTCGGAACGACTCGGGGATCGCAACATTAGTTGACACCTTTGATATCTCTTGAGCCTCACCAAGGGCTAGTTTGCCTATTTTCTGCGCCTGACCCACAACAGATGCCAGCCTGTCTAGCACCCCTGCTGCCATGCCCTCATAATCAGGATCATTTCTAAGCTGTTCTTCATCTTGTGTGATCTTTCGCGCCACTTTGGCCATCAAGCTCTGCGCCAGCCTTAGAGCGTTATCATCTAGGCGGTTGCTATGCTCAACGTAATCCTTCAACCGCGTAGCCCTGATTCTCTCATCAATCTCGGTTTGGACGTGGTTTCTCTGCCCCTGCCAATCCTCTTTACTGGCGTAACGATATAGAGTGGTACGAGAAACGCCGTACTTTTGAACTAACGAGTCAATGCTTGGGTAGTCAAAAGCACCGCTTTCATCAGTATGGCCGTGTATGAACTCACGGCGTATATCCTCTTTTATAGCCTCAGTCAGCTTAAGGGATTTAGTTTCTTCGTTATCACTCTGTTCCATTTTGTACCTCTACTATGCTTTAACACCATTTTCTTTAGCCAACAATATCTGATGTTTTGATACCCACGATTTGTTGTATTCTGCATCCTTGAATAGCTTGCTGAATCCCGTGATGTGTTTAAGCCTCAATAGTTCATCAGCATCCATGCCCAACTTGTTGCATATATCTGCATCTGCCCATCCATTCTCTAGCATAGTGAACACCATATTAGACATGCCCGTAACGCTATGAGCGCCTCGCGCCCTGTTATGTCTAACAGTAGACGCCATCCTGTCATTTATGCTTTTGTCCAGAACCACTACGGGCAAATGACCGTGGGTGCTGTCTTTTATGTCCTTGTTATTTTTACAGGTAAAGTATCTATGGAAACCATCCACGATAACGTACACATCTCTATCCGGATCATAGACCGTAACAATTGGCTGGGTGTAACCATCATGCTTAATTGAGGTATGCAATAACCCCATCTCCTTACCCGCCACGGAATTAGGATTGTAATCATTGGCCTCAACCTTCTCAATTGGAACCCACTTTACATCATTGATGGGATGATGTGAGAAGTCTGGACTATCCGACATTTAAGTATCTCTCTTTTATCTGCACTAAATTTTGAGGGGGTCGTTTGCGAGCATGCAAATTACCTTTTTTCCAATCCCTGTAAGCTATGATTGATGGACTATTCAAATACCCTGCAATTTTTACAAACTCCCAATCATTGACGAGAAGTGACCCTATTTGCTTCTGGTACATTTCATCCGGCTTGCGTAATTCGTCATATAGATCGTCCATACGCGACCACTGCTTTTTAAACCTTGCTTTGTGATCCTCTAAAGTTATCAAATTATCTGTAAGATAATCCCTGTATTCCTTCCAATCTTTGAACATAGGCGGCAGCTTCTTAACCGCTAACATCTCATGCTTCTGCATATGCTTTGCCTGATTGACGCCTTTAAGTCTCTTAGTAAGAGCGCCCCATGTATCAGGCTCGACCTCATGCAAAAAGAAGAGACTGTGTACTGCTGTTTCATGGTGAAGGTTTGACACCCTCATTTTGTGAGGCGCTTGTCCGTAACGGTATAACTCATCATAGATACGACAATACGGCCATTCACCATCATGTATAGATTTCCAAACATCACTGAGACACCAATCGTAGAGCGGATAAAACGTATAGTGGTCTTTCTTTTTATCCAGCACCTTTCCCCATGTGATCTCTTTATAGGTTTGACCTGTGGTCAGGCCCGCTAAACGCTGCGGGCTTTCCTCTGCCCTTACCCCGGCCAGATAACAAGCCTTCTGATCTGGAAACCAATGCGCCAGCATTTTAGGGAAAATATCATGAAACCTATCAGTGCCGAACACGTTCTCTTTAATGCTTATGTCTTCTTTAGGACGCATCCACTCTTCATCCTCGTCCCAACACATTAGCCACGGCTCATCCATAGAGGTTGCGTTGAACAGCTTTATGGGTGCCTGTATCCACAATGGCTCAACGCGAGGGTCCGCCATAGCCAAACGCATATACTCAATGGTCATGCCGTATTCTGCTTCCTGATCCAAGAACAGCATTTTCAAGGGAAGCTTCCCGCGCTGTTCCGCGACCATCAAAGCCAACTGCATAGTCACAGTGCTGTCTTTGCCTCCGGACGTTGAGATGACTACATTGTCAAATTCATCAAACACCCTGTTCATTCTACTTAGCGCGGCGTCCCATACGTTGTTTTTTAAGTATATTTTCAACGTCTCATCCTTTCACCGCAAACAGTTATGCACTTCCCATCATAATCAGACCCTACAATGCGTTTTCCGCCCCCCTCACTAAAGGCCAGCAATGGGGTGGCATAACCGCAGCACCAATCACCCATGCTTCTGTACCGCGCCCCTAGCGCCTTACAGATGGATATATTGGTATCATGTGGGCCATCATACTTATCAAACCACCAGACCATGAAAGCATCTGCACCGTTTAGCTTCACAGGAAGACTCCCAGAGTGAGATGGAAGCATTTTCATTAAGGTCTTGCCTAGCGTCATATAGAACGGCTTTCTGATGCGCTTTATCTCAGAACCTAGAACACGAGCAAATTCTTGGTATGTACGCCTGTCACTGACTTCTGCTCTGTCATTGAAAACCTTAAACCCATGAGGCCACGGTGGCTCACCATAGATAACATCACAATCAGTCACCTCGTCAGGGATGCCGTTAACCATCAGATCACTTTGAAGAAAAAGATATCTATCACCGCTCACTCTAGTTGATACAGCAACATCCTTTGTATCAAACTTACTTTTCAAAGCAGTGTGATACATTTCATCCATTCACTGCGGCCCTGTTTATGATCTCCGTTTCATGAGCTGAAGCGCCCATAGTCCAGTATTTGTAGCCGCCCACATATAGATAGATATATTTACGCTTATAAAATGCCTCAGTGATTCCGTGTTCTCTGATACACATCACGGCATTTTCAAAATCTGATTTTGATGCCCATTCAGATACCCGTGTGTATTCATGCGGTATTGAGGGCATGCTTTTGGCAAAGCGCCACTTCTTGCCAGACACGCACTCTTGAAATTGATCTGGAGTCATGATCCCGTAAATATGAAAGTTTCAGCGCAATGCGGACACATCACCTCTGTTCCTTGTTCAGCCTTGCCATTTTGTATGCCGTTAATCTGAGAAGTCATATTATCTGATGCACGGTCCAGACTTACATCATCAACATTATATGGACTAAATGAGGGGTCTACGTTTGGTTGGAAATCAACAACCTCAAAACCCTCAACGCCAGTAAGACTCAAATCAAAATTTGCCTCACTTAGCGCCGTCAATTCCCTATAGAACAACCCGTCATCCCAAGCGGAGTTCTCACTTAGCTTGTTATCCGCAATGACATATGCCCTGCGCTGGTCCTCAGTCCACCCAGAAGCAACGACACAAGGGACTGCTTCCATCCCTAGCCTCTTTGCCGCCTCAAGCCTTCCATGACCCGCTATCACGTTGCTAGCGTCATCAATTAAGATTGGAACAGTCCAGCCCCACTGCCTGATGCTATTCGCTAACTGCTCAATCTGAGAGTCAGGGTGCATCCTTGGGTTGCGGTCATACGGAACCAACGACTCAATCGGACGGCTATCAACTTTGCTGGCTGGATCGCTCATTTTCCTTGGCCTCTATATCTTTTGAAGCTGCGTCTTTTAGATTTGTTTGAAGGTCTAGATCGAACGCTTTGGCCTATTGATGTCTTCTTCTTGATTGACTCAATCTTGTTTAACCCCTTTGCTTTTGTAGCCATTGCTATCTTGAGCCTCAGTCATAAAAAAACGGAACGGCTTATCATAACCGTCCCGCTTTTTATTGTCACCCCTTTTTGTGGTTACGCTCTCATTTCTCCAAGCCCCCAACGCATGGCGAAACTGTTTCTTTGCGCGGCTTCAAGTAAGTCTGTTTCAAACCCCCAATGCTGATAGCCCTGTTTTATGCAGTCGTAATATCCAGACGAAGGCGGCGCTATAGCATCTCTATGCATCGTGTAAGTCATGTACTCCTCACCATCCATAGTCAGATACATTTTGGTATAGAGGGTTGGGAATCCCTCATATCTATCAAGCGCCTCTTCGCACGCATCCGTTATGCTAAATACTCCAAGATTTATTAACGCCCCTTCTTCTTCTGTGATATCCGCCACATTGCGAAATATCAGCTTGAAGTGGTTTAACTGTATCCCGTGAAGCGGCTCCGCGTCTGGGCATCTTACAGCCATCTGATCAAGATTAAGGTTTGATCCGTATGCTAAATATAACATCTGCTTTTCTCCTGTGTGCTACGCCGCGAGTGCTTCGCGGCGGGTTTCAAAAAACTCTACTACGCTATTCGGTATCTCTGCATTTAGAGAATCGTCAATTACTTCTGCCGTACCGATTACTACGCTCCAAAAATCCCTCATTGTATTCACATCCAGAACACGCCGCCCTCGATATGGATTGCCAACATAAAGCGCATCCAACTGCTCAATAGTGAAAATATGAACAGCACCATCAGGGCTTGTTACTTTCCAATTCTGTGCGCCGGCATGGCGCATCTGGCCACCCGCCGCTTCAATCTGTGTTCTCACTTCGTCGTAAACCCGGTTTTTTGAGCGGCGCACATTCATGTTAGGGCCACCCGCGTTTTTCATCTTGGCGCTCTGGTCCATGAAATGCTGAAGAAACAAAATCCAGTTTGAGACCTTAACGTAATCTGTAGAACCGGCATGCTGGCGAAACTCAATCGTATTATAACGGTTCAAGCTGGCGAGGTTCAGTTTAGTAAATCGCGTATTAAGAAACTGAGTGGTCACCCTTGCTTGCTGGGCATCCAAGTATTCATCTGTTCCGTGTATCTCGGAAATGCAGCTAGCTACACTTCTGCAATATGTGTTGTTGTTTGCACGGCGGCTGCGCGGGAACCAAGAGTCAATTTCCGCCTCATTGTCTTTGTAACGCTTCACAATGTTTTTTACATCCAGCGCGGTAAGGTCAATCGCTTCAAGGTGAACGTGAACCCCAGTCTGGCGGTTAACCACACAACCCATCCCGGCCATGGTGTCCATAACAACTTTTAGATCGAAGAAACCGCTTTCGCCCTGAAGGATTGGGCTAACCATCTCATAGCCACATGAGGCATCGGTAACAATTTTCCAATGGCTCTGCGTCCGGTGGTTGTAACCCTCAACTACGCAATCAATGCCCTGTGCAGAAATAGCCCGTGCGAGTTCATCGCGGTTAACACCTACGAACTCAATTTCAACTCCAAACCTACGTTGCGTTCCTAAAAACATTTTTTAACTCCGTGTGCTTATTTGTTGCTACACAAAGAGAGTACGAAATGCGTGACATGGTGTCAACTATTATATTGCTTTTTTTTAAAAAATAATTGTGCTTATAATTCAGCATGTTAGTTGATGCTTTGATGTGCCTTGCGCTAAATGTTTATTTTGAGGCTAGAAACCAGAGCCTTGAAGGACAGCTTGCTGTTGCTCAAGTCGTGGTAAATCGCACCATAGATAATAGGTATCCAGACACTCTATGTGAGGTCGTTTACGATGCGAGGACATACTCATCTGGATTTCCCAAGCGCCATCAGTGTCAGTTTTCGTGGTACTGCGATGGCAAATCGGACAAGCCTACAGACAAGGCTGCTTTTGAGAGAGCGATGCAGATCACGATCTATCTGATGAAATCTAATGTTAGTGATATTACGAATGGGGCCACGCATTATCACACCCTGCAAGTTCTGCCTTTTTGGGCCGAGGGTAAAAACCCGACTGCCATAATTGGCAATCACATTTTCTACCGACTTGAATCACGATACTGATCATACAACCTCTCCCATACAGCTAACGCTTGATCGTTATCTCTCATCTCTGCCCTTGAGGAAACACCCAAGATAGTCCTTAAGGCATCTTGTACTTCGACCTCATTAGCCGGATTGATTTCCATTTTTTTGGAATCACGAAGCCACGTTCCGAAAGAGACATCCTTACAAAGTATACCGGCTTGCTGAATAGCACTGGTCGCCTTACCACTTGTCTGAACTGATACAGACTTCAACATCGCTACCGCGACCCACATTTCTTCATGCGGCTTAGGAAGTCCTAGCTTGCTGACAAAACTTTCAGCTTGCTCTATTGGAAACTCCACTACCATCTGTGCAACCTTGCGTGTTTTTATAATCTTAAAATCTGCATAGGTGCCGGTGATAACTCTTTCATCATTCATTTATCTAACTCCTTATAATGTGGAGATGCCAGCCAAAGACCACATGCCAGAGCCTTGCCATAATTGGGGCTGTATCCTGACTCTGAAAAAAAGGCCAATTCATCACCTCTATGGTGAAGCTCAGAATGATGCGCGGCGCATAAAGGTATTGCGTTTTCATCTCCCGCCTTCATCCCCATGCCTCGAAACCCAGACCACGGACGCATCAAATGATGTGCTTGAACTCCACCGTTGCAATCCGTTTTTGAATTTATGCCCACAGCGCAATCTTTCTCACGGACATGAGCCAGATGCTTTTGTGATTTCAAAATGGTATCTCGTCATCTAGCGAATTATTGTTTTCTGGTTGAGGTTGATCGGTTCTCGGCTGGATATCAGATACAGCAAGTGACGTATATTCATTGCCAGCCTTGCTCGTTTTCTTCCAAGCCGCGATTGATTTTACAGAATCAACTGAGATAGCCTCCACCATACCCTTGCTATCTGGGTGCTTATCAGATGATTTATTGTCATTTTTTTTAATCGTACCGATTGCCCGATATAGCTCAATAATAGGCTGTCCTTCTTTATTGTTTCGTTTAACCGCTATGATGCGGTGATCGGTTCCATCCATATTGACAGCACCCTGTCGGATAACTTCATAGTGGTCCCTCATAGGGTATAGAGCGCCGCTATTAGTGTTGTCGTACTCAGCCATTATACTTCCTCAATTGTGATTGATCTGTGCCTTCCCGGCATAACTTTGACATAACCTCGCAAATGCAACTGATGTACAAGCTCCCAACTTCGAGAGAGCGCTACTCCTAAATCAGCGGCTATTTCAGCGTATGAAGGCGAGTGATTGTTTTCTTTCCAGAACGCTTTAATAAAAGCCAATGCTTCAGATTGTCGTTTGGTCACACTAACCCCCTTCTTGAATTAATTCGTGCCAATCTCCAGAGCTTATCCCTGTTAGCTCATTTGCCTTTCGATAAAGACGTTCATAGGTCCAGCCATTAACAAACATCATGCTCTCGGCTATTACATCAACGGCTTCAGCGTTTCGTGTTTTCACGGCTTCAATTATTGCCGCGTCAAGATTTCTTTTAGCCATTATGCATCCTGCCCTTCTATTTCTGTTTTCAATTTACCAGCGGCATCTGAGAGTTTTCCAAGCAAGGCAGCAACCTTGTCGTCCTGACCTTTAGTTTGACTCTTAGCCCAAGCTGACACCTCTTTCAGCATCTTGCATTGTTCAGTAACCCATGCCTCGCTATGAGAAAACTTGTCGATGGGCTGTATTGCTTTCGTAAATGAGTTCCAATCAGTAAAGGTCTTATCTACCTTACCATCCAACCCAAACACCTCGTAGCTTCGCGACGGCGTTTTAGTCTTGGGTACTGCTTTATCTCCCTTGTTCCCCTGCGCCGCGTTTCCATCATCTTCGTCATCTGATTCAAGGTTTAGCAGCGAAATCAAATTATAGCGCCGGTAATAGGTGATCTGTGATCCTGTGTTCTGCGGACCCCCTGCATTTTCCATTGCTATGATGCTACTGATAAACTCGCCAGATGGTGCATGCTCAATAGTTGTTCGCAATACATTTGCTAGCTCTCCATTTACTGGAACCGCTAAAACTTGATGCCTTACTGAAAGGTTCAGGTCTGTATATGCACCCATTATTGCATCTTCAATATCTTTAAGAGTTGAGAATCTATGCTCTTTGTTGCCTGACTTGAAGTATGCGTTAACTCCAGATTTTGCCAGCGGATCAAAATTTGAACGGGCGGTCATCATTGCAGCATGTAGCTTCGCTCCTGATGATGACTCAACTAAATCAAATAAGGACATCCGGCCATATGTCATCTGCTTGGTTTCGTATTCCATTATTAAATCTCCAATCATCTGTATCTGGCGTCAGAATTGACGCGAGTTCCTGTGTGTCTCTGCTAAGTGAGAGAAATTTCTCAAGACCAAAAATGATCTTCATAACCGTTTCTTGATGAGCTTTTTTGTTCGCTACCCTATGTGAGACTGCTTCCCGTGGAGTAACATAGTCTAACCACAAGTCATTCTCTGGGTAGGCAAACCCATAAACTGCCAACTGTCGGCAATGCGCGATTGATGGCCCTCTTGAATACATATTTCTGGCCACAGTTTTAAGGTCTCGTATCTGACCTTTATAAATAAAGTCTATGTACCCCACGAAGGGGATCGGCAAATCCTCATGCTGAAAAACAATTTTCTGCTGATATTCTTCTGGCTCTCCTAGCCCTCTATAAACTGTGTAAGCATTTTCTACATACGCTGGAAGCGTTGATCTTTCTTTATCCCCTGCTGGATTACCATGCACGAACTCATCAAATTTTGATTGCGCCTTAAATATACCGGCATCAAGGTTGCCTGTTTTAAGAGCAAGCTCCAGACCCGCCTCTGTTGAATGTCCGCGATACGCTGCCGGTCCGCTAGAGCTTTCAAGACCTGCTAGTTTGCCAATCGCCGCCCACGGCGTAGATACCCAAGAATTTATAAAAGATGGGCTTAAATAGGTTATTCCGTGGGTTTCAAATGCGTTATTCGTCATACATTCCGCCTTTCTTCTGGTTTTATAATATATGTTTCAGTTTGTTACAACCCCATTCTGTGGTATTGTCTGGAATGCTTTTGTTTGATTACCTTAATGAAAACGGAATGACCTATGCTGATTTTGCGTCTGAGGTGGGCTTTTCCGTGCGCTCAGTTGAGAAGTGGGCAAGAGGTGAGCGTTACGCCGGCTACATCGCCACTGAACGTATCAAGACAGCTACCAAACATCAGGTAACTGCCGAGGATCATTACAATGCAGTCACAAAGCGGCATCATAGAGATACCGTATCCGCCATCAGCTAATCGGTTATGGCGATATTATAAATCCCGCCCGGTTAAATCTAATGATTACAGAATTTGGCTTGCTGAATGCTCCGCTAAGATACGTTATGAGTGGAAACGCCCTACTATTGACTGCCCCGTTCATGTGACCCTTTCCATTGGGGTTCCAGACAAACGCAAACGGGATTTAGATAATAGAATTAAACCGTGCCTTGATCTGTTGCAGATATCTTCAGTCTTAGAAGATGACAACCTTGTTCACAGCTTATCCGCCGCTTGGAATTATAACCTGAAATCTAAAGTTCTGATTTTCATAAAACCGTTGACTTAGCGCTCCCCTTTATGTAGTGGTACATGACAACATGGCACAAAGGAGTAAAAAATGTCATTTCCATTTGTTATATCTTCAATTGAGGCTAAGGGGATTTCTTCGGCGCAAAAGATTACCTTGATTGCATTAGCTAACAGGGCAAGTGATAAAGGCGTTTGTTTCCCTTCACAGGATACAATAGCCAAGGATACTGGCCTCTCAAAGCGGCACGTTTACAGATGTCTTTGCGATCTTCAAGAAATGGGTCTATTAGGCTGGACACAACAACACGACACTCAAGATAGAAGGAAAAAAAAGAACGTGTACTCTCTTGATTTACCCAACATTAAAGGACTTGCTGGCATTAATGACAGGGTGGCCGATGAAACTAATAATAATACTAGTTTACATGGCCATAGTGTCACGCAATCTGATACAAGCTATACGACCGCTAAAAGCCTCACTGAACTTGCTGGATGATTTCAGAGAAGCTGCGCGAGAACGGCATTGAGCTTAGAACCACGACACCGGGCAACTACAAAACATATTGCCCAAACTGCCGATATACTCGCAAGAGCAGAAACAAGCTAGACAAGCCCCTTTCTGTTACCATTGATAATGATGGCGGCGCGGTGTGGCTATGCCATAACTGCGAACACGCCGGAAATATACCAAGCTCCCAACGCACACAGGAGATCAAAGTGACCTATAAAAAACCAAGGGTTCCTGACGCGCTAAAGGTAACTAGCCAAATGGATAGTTTTTTTGCTGACCGCAAAATAAGCAAGGATACCACCGAAGCCTTCCGAATTTTTACCGCCATGAAGAATTATGGCAATGGACCAGAAGAAACGGTAGCCTTTCCGTATCACTTAGATGGCGAAGTGGTAAACGTAAAATACCGATCCCATAGCAAACAGTTTCAGCAAGAGGCTAACGCCCAACGAACCCTTTTCAACATTGATGCGGTGGAAGGCGACAGCATTATCTTTGTAGAGGGTGAGATGGATGTACTGGCTTGTTGGGAAGCTGGAATAAAAAATGCTGTGTCCTTACCTGACGGCGCTCCCAAGGAAGCGAAGTACCGTGAAGATGACAAGCGATTTGCTGCTCTAGCGGAGTGCGATAAGCTAGAAAAAATGAAAAGCGTTTATATTGCTGTAGATATGGATGAGGCAGGGCAAGCCCTAGCGGCTGAACTGGCGCACAGATTTGGCAAAGATAAGTGCCTAAAGGTTCAATGGCCTTCGCTCAACGATGTGCAGTGCAAGGATGCCAACGAATGTTTAGTTGACCACGGAGCGGTGGTGCTGCGCGAGTGCTTAGACAACGCCACGCACTACCCCATTGACGGCGTGTACAGGGCGAATGATTACATTACTGATGTATGGGATTTGTATGCCGGAAAACAGGTCAAACCTTTTAGCACCGGGTTTGAGCAACTTGATACGATATACCGCCTTCTACCCGCTACCTTCCATGTAGTGACCGGGATACCAAATCACGGCAAGTCTAATTTTATTGACCAGCTTTTGATAAACACCGCCAAGCTACACAATTGGAAGTTTGCTCTGTTTTCACCGGAGCATTCCAGCACCTATCACATTAGGCGGCTGGCAGAGATTTACACAGAGAAACCTTTTGATATGGGGCCATCTGAACGCATGACTCCAGAGGATTTGCAAGGCGCAGTTAGTTTTATAGATGAGCATTTCAAGTTCATAGAGAGTAAGGACCGTGTGCCTACGATTGATTGGCTCCTAGAAAAGGCTAGAGCGGCCTGTATACGGCATGGCATCAATGGGGTGGTTATAGACCCCTATAATGAGATAAGCGCCAACAGAAGCGCCGGAAAACGCGAAGACGAGCATATAAGAGATTTGATCTCAGCGTGTAAGGCGTTCTGTAGAAACCAAGGGATTATTATGTGGGTTGTGGCGCACCCGGCCAAGATGATGCGAAAGGACGATGGTAGCTACCCAGTGCCGGGTATGTATGACATCAGCGGTGCCGCCCATTGGAACAATATGGCTGATGTTGGGCTTGTTGTTCATCGATTGTTTGATGAAGGCAAGACGGTGGTTTGCACAAAGAAGGTGCGAGAGCAAGGATACTACGGCAACCTTGGCGAGGCTGTTTTTGAGTATGACACTAATCGCAAATGTTACCGCGAATACAACCCTGCTGCGGTTAGAACCCCAATGCCATATTCAGACTAAAACCACAAAAAGGGGTTGACACCCTGTCCTCTTCTGTTTTATAAGCACAATTGCACAGCAGGAGAACACAGTTATGACCTTTCATTTTGCAGATGATGTAATAGCAGCCCTTGGTAATCCAACTAAGGGGATACATAGCGCCAAAAGCCTAAAACACAACTCCAAGCTATCTAAACATAGTGCAGATTTGAAAAAAACGATGAGATCATCTAGCCGGTTTGTTCTGGATGATGATTTCACCGCCTTTGCTTTGGAAGCATCTATGAGGGCAAGTGCATCAGACTTGCTATCACAATATGAGCTTTTCCGCTTGCCGCATGATTTCGTTTGGGTTGAATGGAATGAAGTTGCCAGACAAAAAGCAATGGTAGAAATCGGAGGAAGAAGTGATTTTGAGGTAAAGGTGCGAGAGCCTGATTGGGAAAACCTTGCTGATAACGTCGGATACCTCTTGCATTATGACGAGGGTTATACTCCGCACACACAAGAATCAATTATAGCCAACCCGTTCATTGGGTTTGACGGACAATATAAAAATCTCACAACGACATCGCCGCTCTCGATTCAATTTGCTGTGTTATCTGAGACAAGTGGCTTTACCCTAGAAGATCACAGGAGATTCTTAAAAGATTACACTGGCACTGAAGCAACTAATGAAGAAGCAGAGAGCGCACGCACGCAAGAAATCTTAGCCACAATTGATGGTCTTGGTGAATGGTGGGTAAAAAAAGAAGGATATAATGACAAACCATCACTAGAAAAGCTGTTGAACCACATTAGGCTAATTCAAGGAGCCGGGGCCGTTTTCTACCCACAGTTCCATATGCCTTGGACAGAAGATGGAATAAGAAATCTGAGCAAAACCGGAATGGCCATGACAAGAGGTGACTCTCGTTTCCTGATAACCGTTATGGCGCTCTTGAACTACGATTGGGTTGTAAAAACACCGCGTGAGTCAAGCGGCAGACTTTACAAATACGGGAAGTTCAACAAAGGACACTCTCATATCGAAGTGGCGCTTGATCTTCCTAAATGGCAGGGCGTAACGATAACGCCCAAAGGCTTTGGAGAAATGAATGAAAGTAGCCGCCGGCAGCATAGCGTTAGAGGTCACTGGAGACGCTACAAAACTGGCGAAAGAGTATGGATTAATTCACATTTAAGAGGAGACCCCAAGCTAGGAACCATAACCAAGGACTTTGTACTTCAGCACAGGAGCAATAGATAATGAATGAACAGCCAAACATTTTTGATTTCATAGAAGCTAAACACCTAAAAGAAAAAGGCATGGCAACCGCTGCTAATAGCCGCAATGAGTTGCTAAAGGTAGCGCGTGATTGCGCTATTTGGTACGCGAAGCATCAAGGATTCGGAATCTGCACCGCTGATGATGTAGCCAAGGTCATGACTGATAGGGGTTACACTTACAGCGATCTAGGAAATGCTGCGGGATCAATATTCAAAGCTAATGATTGGAATTTCACAGGTAGCTATGTGAAATCTAAAAAAGTGTCTGCCCATGCTCGGGATATCAAAGTGTGGCGGCTAAAAGAAGACCCACCATGCTAAGACCCTTAGTAATCATAGCATGCGTAGCACTAACGGGGTGCGCTTCAAAATGGGAGCCTGTGGTTGATCCACGCGGCTCTAAAGAACCAAAAGAAATCATACGCGATCAAATGGAGTGTGAAAGGCTGATAACCAAAGCTGATGAATACGGCGGCACTCCAGTATACGAAAGAAATAATTTTCGTTTTCTGGGTATAAATGTATGCTGGACAGATTGCGGTAAGGGGTCTGTTCCCGAAGGATACAATCCAATGGCCAAATGCCTGTCCAATCGTGGACATTCAATTATCAACTGGTAAAGGTGACAAAATGAATCAAGAACTATTGCAACAATTGCAGCCGCTTCGCTTCCCTGTAGAAATGAGAAATATATCAGGAATACCCGAACACATGGGTAGACAGCTTGTGCGGACGGACCGCGCCCCCGCCACTCCAATTGCTATTCACAAGTCAAGATATAAACCCATATCGCACACAGATGCGTTTGTGACATCACTGGAAGCTATAGATGGCACCGGCATTGATATGGATAATGTTGAGATGCAAGTTGATTCAATCAATGATGGAGCTATGGCATCCATAGAAGTGTTGTTCAAAAGCCATCACATGAAGATTGGCGATCACGATCTATACCTAAAATATGTAGCTAGAAATAGTTACAATCAGGTGTGGAAATACCAATCGTTTTTTGGTTGGATGAATAGCGTCTGCTTCAATACGCTAGTTAGCGGTCAAAAACTGTCTTATTCTGCCAACAGACATACAGCAAGATTTGACTCTGCATCCGCCGTTAAAAAAATTCGAGTAGCCGCTGAAGCTGTATTATCTGATAAGCCGTTATTTGAGAAATGGTGGAACACACCGGTCAGTGACGAGCAAGCGTTAGATTTGTTTAAGAAAACTCTGGTCAAGTATCCCAAAACTGAAGCGCAGATTATGGCTGGAGAAGGTCAGCATAATATCAAGCAATTATCGCATCTCACAGAAAACTTCCAATCTGAGGCTCAGCAACTGCATGGGTCCGGTGACTACGGACGCGCAGGAGCTTCGGGTTCCTTGTGGTGCGCCTTCCAAGCCGCGACCGCATGGTCAACTCATTGCCGTGATTCCATTGAAGATAGAAGTAATTTCAAATTGAAAGAAGAGCGGGAACGAAAGGTCAAATCCATGATTAGCTCAACAAAATGGAAAGAACTAGAAGCCGCATGAGCAAGCAAAAAGATTGGATGCAAGTTGAGTTCAAGGCATTGCGAATAGAATCAAAACTATCGCAAAAAGCTCTGGCGGGTCTTACCGGGACAGCAGCCAATACAATACACAATTTTGAAGAAGGAAAAAGCTCCCCTAGCATCAAAACAGTCGAGAAGTGGCTTAATGAGCTAGGATATGAAATTGATATACACCCCAAATAAGGGTTGATTCAATCAAATTTGTGTGTATAATAACTTTTGCACAACAGGAGAAAGCTAATGTTAGATTCAATACACAATTTTAAAATTATCGCACCATGCGATGCTTGCGACACCCAAGGCGTTGTCAGTGACCGCCACCCAAATGATCCCGCTAGTAGAGACAAAACTTGCGATGAATGTGAGGGTTCTGGGCATTCAGAGTATTATGAACTTTATGACTCAAAGGTGGATGCTTGGGCAGACTATCCTGAAGCCTTGGACATCATCCCAATATGAAAAAAATACCTAATCCAACGCCAAACTTTGATATTTTCAAGGCTGATCTAGAAGTTCGCTTGGTTATGATGAAAGCGCCTGAGATATCAAACGATATGATGAAAGCGGAATGGAAGAGTCGCTGCAATGCGATCTTTTATTCTGACGCCAACTATCAATGTATCCGGCGAGACTCTATTAAGGACATGCCGCACAGACACAACCCACTATTTTTAGATTTAATCAAAGATACCCTTATATGGTTGGCTATAAGTCGATTTGATGGAATGCCGATATCATGGGTTGATAAGCAAGATATCAAAAACGTAGTGGTCGGCAATGATCATGAAGCAGTTGAGCTATACCCACATGAAAACAGAGCTATCCCGTGGGGCGAAGAAGATCATTTGTGGGTGTTAAAAACACCTGATTTATTTCACCCTTACGGATTCGGTTCATTTGAAGAGTGAGCATTGGCTTGGGACCGTCAATGAGGATCGTCGTCATTTTGGAGGAAATTATGTATGACATTACAAAAGCATCTGAGAGTTACGGAAAGAAACCTGTCTGGGGACGCGAGTTCTATGCTCAAGATGGTGCAGGAATGTACGTTCCAGTTCTGTTTGTCCCATACTTTGAACGGCGCATAGCCAACAAAACCAAAAGCGAGATTTTCATTAGAGGCATCAAACAAATCTGGGATGACCGCAAACGCATCCTCTCAAAAGAATGGGCTGAAGATAATGCTTGAGTGGTTGTTAAGCCGTCTTGGCGCGAGAAAGAAATCAAAATACATAGCAGAGATGCAGCAATGGAACCCTGATCTCAGATTTTTCCAGAGGGTGCCGAAATGGTGTCATGCAGGCAAAAAAGGGAAAGAGATATTTTGTCCTGAATGTGGAGCAAAAACTTTAGTCCGACACTTCGGTTGGTCAACATTGCAGTGCAAATCATGTCACGCTGATGTTGAAAAATATCTTTGGTTTATAGGGAAATAATCATTGACACAGTGTCCGGCATCTCCTATATTCCTTGTGTAGCAACGAACACACAGGAGAAATAAGATGGCAAGAACAACGCACACCCTTGAAACAACTGATAACCTTTGGATGTTCAAGCCTGATAGTGATGGCGTTGAGGTTTGGTCAACAGCCCGAACTGGAGAACTTGGCTTACAGGGCAGATTTACTAAACAGGAAGCCAGAGATTTGTGGGTAGAATTACGATCTGATGGCGCACTGTGGGAAGAGAAGGATTGCGCTGAAACTTAATTTTCAAGCCGAACGAGTATAAACGTGGTTAGGCTAACAAACGGCTCTAAACTAAGACGTTAGCGGGTTTGCGAGGCGCCCTCACTAGAAGCCCTCGCACCAAGATTTGCACACAGGAGAACATGATGAAAAAAGCACTTACCTTTACCCTAGAACTAGCGGCCCTGATCGGACTGTTTGGTACTATCTACATTGCATGGCTGTTTATGGCAGCTATGACCGCCCCGGCTCCAGTATGATGGGGGGCGGTATGAGCAAAGAGGACTTAGTTGAGCATATAGCCAGAATGAGCCACAATGAGCGACATGAGTTCGCAACGCATCTAGTATCACGATGGCCCAATTTAGCTATAGAGATAGCCGATTCTATAAATTTCTGTACTATTGATGAGGATGACATTAACGACTCTACATCTGCGCTTATGGCACAGGACGCTTTTAGGCGCATACAAACGGTGGACGATTACCGCTCGGCTATACAAGAGATTGCTAACAAAGCCCTAGAAGACGTTCGAGAGGCCAAAGACATCTACGCACGAATGAAAGAAATTCTGGAATGCAAAAAAGTCTCATAAAAGATATGTTAATTGATGCTTGCAAACGAAATGACGAAAAAGCTATATCATTTCTAACTCAACTATGTCTTGATCACAACGTCTCTATTGAAAGAATCAAAGAGTGGTCTAAGGAAACAACCGATGAAGCGCGGCCCTCATAACGACTCCAATCGCGCTCTAGCCGTGGATTTCCATCTGCGGCGCTCCTGTGTGCTACAGATGACATCAAGGTAACGAGGGATAGCCTTGATGTCTTTTTTCTGCCCACCGAATACAGATACTACTGTTCATGGAGTTTTGCAGCTTGATAGCATCTCAAATGAAATCTGCGACTCCCTCTACAATCTGCGAAAAAACATAAAGCCCATTTCTGCTAAGGTCGGCAATCAAAACGGAGCATATGAAGTCGTTTCAACTATTAGAGACGTGATGGCCTACCCTATAGGAACTAACCATCCCTCGGTTGCTTTATCAAATGAAATCATTAGTAAGATTGTCGCTGAGGCCAATGAGACCTTCAACTACAATCTAACAGGAATGATTGAAAGCTGCGCTTTGCTTAAATACACCTCGCCGTCTCATGGATATGATTGGCACGTTGACATAGCCAATGGCACTGAATCACTTCGAAAAATATCTATAATTATCAATCTAAATGATAAATATGAAGGCGGGGATTTTGAAATGTTCTCAGAGGGTGTTTCATCTATATCTTTTCAAAAAGGTGATGTGATTGCTTTCTCATCATTCCTACCACACCGGATAACGCCGATTACCAAAGGTGAGCGGTGGTCTTTAGTTGCTTGGGTGTCTGGACCCTGTTTCCGATGATGATTGACTCTATGGCGTACCGCAGAATGGAACAGATACGACAGCTACAACAGCGCGTTGATCAATTGGAAAAGGGCTTAGAAGAATTAATAGCTGTAGCTGAGATATCTGAAGGGCCAGCGGCGGCATATTACTGCATGCTGGCCCGACAGACACTACTTTTTAGGTTTGATGGCTTGGAAACCAAAGAAGGCAGCGATAATACCCCCGCCCGAGACGTAGAATAAATTACTCAAGCCTGACATCGCGCTTATCTTAGAGTTATCCATAAAGAACATAGCAAGCGTAAACGCAAACATAGATATCGCTGTTGATATTACAATTCTTTCTTGAACCTTGTACTTCCGGTGATTGTCGTGAGCTTCAACGATTGCAAGCTCTCTATCGCTTACTACTCCGTCCCCATCGACATCTAGATCGTTGAAGGTTGATTTCTCTTCTAATTTCTTTGCCATATTACTTTCCTTTCAATAGTGGGTTATCAAGCGCACGTTGCAAAGTCTTGTTGAGTCTGGATTCCAGAGCATCAAGTTTTTCATCTACTGAATTGATTTTGCTATCAAAACGCGAACTCGCATTAGAGGTGATATCTCGCAGAGTTACTTCTGCTTGGCGCATTGCGGCGCGAGTATCAGAATCAGCCTCTCTTGACCTTCGATCCACTGCTCCAATTGACTTATATAGCTTTCCACTATCACTGCGCTGATCCTCTCGTAAATCTCGCGCAATCTGTTGTATCTCGCTGACCCGCAGACGGACAGACTCCATTTCTTTCATAACGGCATTTACGGTCTCATTCTGAACAGCTTGCTCCTGCCTGATCCCACTTAGGTCTGGCGCTGTGTAACTCGCTATCTTTGCTTTCATCTGTTCATAGTCCTTGTAGACCTCAAAGGCTCCGTAAAGACCGCCAACTAGTGTAGATAGCCCTATGACCACAGCAACCATCTTGCCGCCCTTAAACTTGACCCCCGCAAATTCTACTTCAGCCATATCAACGTTTCCAATCTAGCTCTACAAGGGCATTGTGCGCCCCGTTTGATGTACCGAACAACGTATAGTTCTGCATCCGATCAACCATAGAAGGCCCATCAGGAACTTTTGTACCTGTAAAGAAGCCGGGTGTATCCGTTAAGGCCGCAGGGGCTACAATTTTAGGCGAGATCATACCCATAGCCACCATAGTGGTGGTTTGTGACGCTGCTGAGTATCTCTGGGACGGAGCTATCTTTGCAACCGCCTTTTCAGCCGCCGCTTTAACCTTTTCCTGTCGGCTCTTGGGCTTTGGAGGGGCTTGCGCCTCTCTAGTCTCCGCCGGCGGTTCCACGGAAGGCTCCGGTTCTGGTTCAGTTTCAGAGGGTTGAGGCTCTGGCCGCGCTTCTGCCGGCTGTCCTTCTGGTTCAGGCTCCCGTTCAGAAGACTGCTGCGGTTGTTCAGGTTCCGGTTCCGGCTCAGGTTCCGGCTCTCGGGCGCGAGGCTGTTCTACAGGGGGAGGCGCTATATCCTGTTCTATTTGAGCCTCAATGGTTGCCTCAGCTTGTGACTCCTGTTGTCGCTGTTCCATTGGAGGCGGAGGCAAATCAATTTGAATAGGCACAATTTCCGGCGGCGGTGGCGGCTCGGACGGAGCCTGTGGGGCAACCGCAACAACGATGGGGGCCGCTGCTGGCGGTGGCGGCAAGTCAACTGGAGGAGGGGGAAGGTTAATCTGAACCGGCGGCGCAGCCGCTATAACGTCGTTCTGCACGATCTGATCCAGAATCTGCTGCTCTACAACCCGTTCATGCGTAAACGTCAGGCTGGGATCAGAAAACTTTGGTCCAAAGAACCCGGAATGAAATCCTGCGTCGATTCCAAATAGAGAAAAGGTTCCCGTCAAAATTCCAAAGTCGTTCTCCACCATCGTGTCCGAGAACGAAAACAACCTCTCCCCAGTGAAATCTAATTCTACCTCGTGAGTAAACGCCTTCGCTACGGTTCCCCCGTCCAAAAGCGTGATGCCTAACGTAAAAAGATCGCGGCAGTCCCCCACTTGCGTAACGCTCGTGCATGTAGCAAGCGTAGCGTTACTCGGATGACTGTCCACGGTAACCGCGCTGTTGAGGGTAAAGCCTCTGCGAACCTCATCCTCGGTCAATGGAACATCAAAAGTGCTTGTATAAGTTCCGCCACCCGCCGTAGCGTTGCCCGTGCAAAACTCGCCGGAGCTACAGCCTCTCGCAGAACCAGCAGATGTCGTCGACCCACTTGTCGTAAACGCGGACAGATTGGGAAGAACATCGGTCGTCGTTACAGTTTCCGCCAACGCAGAAGACGACATAAGCAGGAATGCGATCAGCCAACGCATCAGTCGCCTCCGTACCATTCTTCTTCGTTAGGCCAATCAGAACTCTGTTGAGGCTGCGAAGATACCGTTTCCGCTTTTAGCTGCAACCGCACAATAGAACCTTCCGGCGATTTCTCAGGATTATTGACCCACTCCTGTCTCGCCGCGTCCCCAATCTTGCCCATAAACGGGCAGGGCGTTCCAGCCATCCAAAGGCCGTCGAACACACGCACTTCCTGACAAAGAATGCTAATGCCAGCAACCTTTAGCCCCATACCAAACACAGACCGTGCCAGCTTGATCCTCTCGCAGTTTAAGTCTCGCGTGGTTGTGCCACCGGACACACCAAAAAGACCAGTTTGCAAAGCGCCACTGGTTCCGACTTGACAGATATCGTTGTTGTTAACGACTATTGAAGGGCTAGATGCTGTAGGTGGTGTTTTGTCAACTACGGTTGAACTAGACACCGTTGCTGATGTTACTGTATCAGCAGAATATGATGGAGAAACAAAAGAAAACGCCAGAAACAAGCAGAACGCTAGAAGCAGGCATACAGCTAAATTATTGAACTGATTTTTCATTGCTATCTTCCCACGGCATGACTATTCCAGCCAGCGTAGCAAGACGAGCTATCTCTTTAAGACCCCGCTCAGTGATTTCAACGTAATCACCAGCATTTTGGATCATCTTGGTTTTCAACAATTCTTCCTCAACGTCAGCGCACAGGGCAACCCCTTGATGGTGATGCTGATGAAACCCAACAAAACTAAGAGCCAGAAACCTACGACTCTGTAAGTTTGTTAGTTTGTAAACTTTTCCTTTCAAGTTCATTCGCTTGGCTTCTTAGGCTTGGGCTTAACCGCGTTCTCATAATAGATAATAATCTGCTTTTGCTGCTCAATAAATCGCTTTATTTCAGCCATGTTCAAAGCAAGCGTTTCGTAGTCTCTGACGCTTATTGCGTAGAACAACAGATCGCCGTTCTCTTTCTCAAAACGCTGCTTGAAAGATGCGAACGTGTCTTCTGTCACTACATAGAAATGCAACTTATTCAACGATACAGGACGAGGGCGATTTTGAGTTGGTATCTTACGCTCTACCTCTACCGTCTTAATCTCTACCGGCAAGATTTCCTTAAAGTTGGTGCAACCACTACTTAGCAGGGGCAGGAGCAACAGCGCCGGAAATAGCTTCGAGCGAACGTAACAATTTATTCGTGCCATTGTTTATCCTCTTTTCTACTAGGCCGGGTTTCTTCATGGAAAGTTTTGCAAGATCATGCTTGCGTAGCTTACCGATAAGTACATCCTTATATTCGTTGGCGGCGTTGAGTTTGCTCTGCAATTCCTTATTTAACTCATCAAACTTTTCTCGATCCTCAATCATAGCGGTGATCGTGTCATCTTGCATCTTCTTAGCAGTCTCTAACTTAGCCGTGTTTTCAGTTAGTGTCTGGATGCGCTGCTGGCTATCCTTGTAGTAGTAGTAAGCCCCATAAACCGAACCGCCTACGAGACCCACCACTACAACAAGTAGATAGATTTTTAGCACTTAGATGACGCCTTTTTCTTTCAGGATAAAGCCAAGCGCACCACCGACAACACCAATCAGGATAACAATCGGTTGATTAATCAATACCCCGATACCAACCACGGCAGCACCCGCCGCTGCATAGCTGGATGGCTCAGTCATTCGATCTTTAATATATTTCATTTCTTCCTCCGTTAGGTTCAGTTAACGTCTTAACCCTACATCTCACCTAGAAAGCCTATCATAATACCCTCTAGAACGCCTTATAAGCGCCGCTGGCGAGCTTTAGGGCTGTAAACCCTGCATATACGCATTACCATCAAAGGTTATGCACTGAGCGCGATTTACACCGTAATCCGGCAAAATAAATGATGCGTGTACCCACCCCGATGCCGGTTCACCTGATTTATAGAACTCCAAGATTAGTTGATCAAAAGTGCAATTTTCCTTGATCCATTCAGCAAGAACAGAATTATCTACACCCGGTACTTCAATATCCGCCGCTTGCCCCTTTGTGTGCTGGCTCTTTGATGAAGACCCAATTGCTTTGTTTAAAGCAGAACACCTGTATCCACTGTTAGGTGAAAATGGCGTATCAAAATGAGTGCGAACCGGCTCAAGAACATGGACACACACCGCCCGCAGATTCGCAATGATTACATCGTCTGTAGGTATGTTATCAATTCCAAGGCGCGTAGCGGTATCGCTCCTGCACATCTCTTGAAGTGTAAAGTGATCTGTTAATTTTGTAGTCATATCAGAACTTCCACAGCATACCAGCCATAAGCATTATGACAGCCCCGGCAGATGTTATCAAAATCAACTCAAGCCTCTTTATACGCTCAATGGTCTCTTTCCATCGTTCCGCGCACACCGCCTCATGAGTCTGTAGCTTTGCATCAATTTCCTTAGCCGTTGTCATTATAATTACCCTAACTTCGGCCAATCATGAATAGGCGGATTTCCTGTTGCTATCCCATCACTATCAACCGGAGTAACAAATAGAGCCTTGAAAGCGTCAAGATCAGAGCAATCTGCAATAGCCGCTTTGATTGTGGTGCATTTACTTATAATAGCTGCTCTGTAAGTGGCAACATTAGAATCAACGGCTCGATCTCTCTCCGCGTTTGCTATTATCTGCCAATCAAAGGGCTGTAAAAGACTGTTGGCTGTCTCATTAGTCTTTTCTGTCCATTCAAATTTTAATCCTCTAGAGACATAATCTTTGCCGTCAATAGTCTCAGTAACATCTTCAACCGGCCTTGCCGTCGCAGACCATGTTCCATCAAGATTAAGACTTGAGATTGTGTAAAACTTGCTATCTGGCTTGGTTTGCTCTGCTACTTCAACAATACCGTGACTTGCCAAAAGATCAGACGACCATGACGCCCAATTGCTAGGATGCTTAACTCCATTGCTTGCAGTCCAAGGTCTACCCGGCCTTAATATCTTTTCATTATTCAATACAAACATTTCACTATCCTTATCTTGCTGTGACTGCCGCTATACCGTCGCCGCCGAATGGGTTTTCAGCGAATGCCATGTATACAAACGTACCGCCCGACGCATTTACTCCCCCATCGCTCGCACGAAGTTTAAATCCATTTGAAAGAAAATCGTGGGTCGTAGAGGTTATGTCAGCGTTATTAGTGTCCATGAGCTGACGAAGATTTGCGACGTTGAAAGGGTTCCGCGCACTGTCAACAATCACCCAGTTATCGGCACTATCCGCTCGTTTCAGCATCACAAAGGCGGGACGAAATTCGGTCGCCACAAAAGGCCCGTCTACATTTCCATTTCCTGTGTAGGAACCAAACTTTGAAAATCCAGCAACCGGTGCCCAAAGATACGCTATGTGCGATCCAACTTTGTTTACACCGTCGCTTGTTCCGATTGAGAAAACAGAACTTGTTGGCGCAGTGTCTTGCCAGATTGATGAACTGGTTTGCTGGGCATTAGTCAGATTGAGAAAAAGGTTTTTTGTCCAGCCAATCGAATTGTGACCAACGACCCAACTCTCAGTGTTTGAGTAGTCTTTAATAACAATCCACTCTGGAGCAACTCCTAACGAATGCGAAATTGTGCGGTTGGTTTTGTTGCCCGTGTACTCAACAATATCAAAGCCGGGGGTTGCTCCTTTTTTCCATTGCCACGTGACATAGGTTCTGCCTGAGCCGTTGAAGTTTACATCTGTCGTGTCTAGATCAAATCCGTCACTCTCAAACGTAAGCTGCGCGGTACTGTCCGTATCACCGGCATCGGCGCTATTTGACTTTATTCGCTTTGTTGTGCCTCGTACATCATCAAACCAGACTTTATTATCGCCGTTAGATCGGGGGGCGAGAATGAGAAGGTCCGGTTCAAAATCTCCGGCGTTTGCGTCGTTTGTAATTGCAAGTCCACTGGAACCGTTGCCCGTGTATGGCTGAGTGTGAAAATACTCTGAGCCATCTGCGATTGTTAGTGCGGGAAGGTTGCTAGTGTTCCATGCCTTGAAACCTGTCGGTGGTGTGTATTGAAAGTCTGACTGTCCAAAATTAACAATGATATTTTCAATAGATCCGCCGCCAGTTACAAGTGGCACCCATGTGCTATATCCAGAACGTATACTTGCTAAGTTCAAGGTTCCCTGTGACGAATTATCTTTATAAAAA
>CERN01000305.1_pt1 | contig 28697 bp, 33 predicted proteins | sample 530761 | NCBI WGS metagenome assembly CERN01 (sample SAMEA2620947, study PRJEB7988) | marine metagenome | isolation source: saline water (ENVO:00002010), including | reverse complement strand
TAATAATGATGATTTACCAGATGCATTTGCAGCAAATAATCCTATTACATCAGATAATTTAGAGAAATCTACTTTATTGCTTTCTCCATATGAAAACATGTTATCAAACTCAAAAGACACCGGGTACCATGTTACGTTTCTAACTGAATCTAATATAGGTAACTTTGAGTTAATAGTTCTATTAATATGTCGTATAGCGTCTAATTCTTTTTTATCTGCGTCAGGATGATTTTCTTCAATAAATTGTGTTATTAAATTATTTTGATATTCTACATCTCTAACATTACCAATTGATATTGATCCATTTTGATTACTCTCAATATGATTAGCAGTTCGTTGTATAGATATATCTTGTACTTTATATTTTTTTCGAATTGTTGCAATTAATTTTTTAATATCTGATGCATCAGTATCAGCAAATTTAATTCTAACTCTAGGTTTGTTTGGTACACGGTGTGGGGATTTTATAATTTTTGCGTTTTCTACTTCAAAAGTAACATATCCATATTCATTTGGAATTTCAACAAATTCTGCGGACTTATCTGGTAGATCCCATATTAATATGCCATGATCAAGTGCTTCTCCATGGTTTTGTTGAATTAATGATCCAGGATATCCAATTGTTTTTTCTTCGTTTAAGAATTGTGCAGGTTTGTGTATATCGCCTAGTAATGTTAAATCATGTCCTTGAAATAATTCGGTAGTAACATTTTCATTTGAAATTTGAAACCCTATATCAGTTTTAGCACTATGTACAGCTCCATGATGTAATGCTATTTTATAATGTCCTTCAAAATCTTTTGCTTTAATATAATCTTTTGGAGCAACGTCAACTGCCATATGATTAAATATAATATTGGAAAAACTAAATAAGCCATTATCTTTTATAAAATGAATATTATCATTATTAATAACGTCCAATATTGGAGATATTGCGTCTAATCTATACAAATTATTTAAATTCATATCATGATTACCTAATATAACAATTGTAGGTATTTGAAATCCATTAAAGAATTTTGTTAACATGTTAATTAATTCTGGTGACATATCTAGTTTAGAGTGTACTATATCGCCTGTTAATACACAAATACTTTGGTCCGTTGCATGTTGAGCTATATGTAAAAATAAATTGTCAAATACTTCTTGATATTCTTTGTGTCGTTTCAATGTACGAATATGTATATCAGATATATGAAATATCTTATCAACAGCTGTAATATTAGTTTTTATTGTTTTTATTTCCATAATGAATTTATTTCCATTTGCATCAATTCTTCAAAAGAAAATTGATATGTGTCTTGAATTTTTTCAGTAATTTTTTCATATCCTAATTCGTTAGGATCATGATCATCTAATTTAACTAAATGTACTTTTATACCTTCGGTCAGAAATGTATGAGCTATATGCTTTGCATTTTTTATTGCATCTTGATCTAAACATATATAGATTTCTTTTACTCCCTCTTCGATAATTTTTATTCGAAGATTAGGATTAATCATTTTACCAAATAATGGTATTGCATTTCTTTTAATTGTAATAGCATCAAAAGCGCCTTCACATAATATAATAGGTTCATTCCAATTAATTAACATATCAAATCCTATAATATCTTTTGATACTTTTGGATTCTTGTGTTTATATGAATCATGTTCATAAAATGCTCTTGATACAAAATAATTTAATTGTCCTTCGCAGTCATAACTTGGAATAATTATTTTTCCAGAATATGGACCATTCTCAGCATATCCTATTCTGTATCGAATTATATCAAATATTGATATTCCACGACCTTTTAAATAATGCATTGCATTTCGATAATCAGGGGATGTTCTTTTTAGCCATAACGGCCTATAATCTTCTGGTAATTGTATTACCTCTTCAATTTGATTTTTATCTTGAGAGTTATTTCTATACTTAGATCTTTCAATTATTTTACTTAGTTTATCAAATTTATCTTGAGATAATTTTAATTGCTTAAATAAAGAATGTATAGATCTGCCTTTTTTATTGGATATCCAACAGTGCCATGGATTCTGGCCTTCGCTGTCAGTATTAATATCAATTTCTAATTTAGGTTTATAATGTGAAGTAAACGGGGAGAAAAATGCTATATTATCGCCTGATGTTGGTTTACCTTTACCTAATGTAGATTCTAGTAATTGAAGTAACTTAAGATTCTTCATATATATATTATAAGTAAATTTAGTTAGAAATCAAAAGTATAGGCTTTATATTATACTGGTTAGACACATTCATTACATTAAATAGTCTAACGAATCATCATTTAATAATAATAAATTATATTAAAAGATTTCATCTTTATATTAAATACATTAAGAAAATAATGATTATTTTTCAATTATCCAACCATTAACCAAAAAACTTGATTACATTTGGCTTTTCGTCGACTTTGCAACATTCGGCCAACCATTCCGGCGGCATATCTTTCTTAGCAACATATTTAATGCCAATTTTCAAAGCATAAGCTTCATATGTTGTTTTAGATCCTTTTGATATTTTTTGATTGGGGTTTTGAAATATTATTCTTAAATCTATATCAGGATTAGAAGCTAATATATTTTTCATTTTTTGTCGATCAGTACTAGTCCATCTGCCTTTAGTTTCGATATACATGGTATTGCCATCTTTTTTTGTGAAAATAAAATCCGGTGTATATTTTGAATTTTTTTGTGGCACTACATATTGTAATGTCTCCGTTTCATAATTTACAGGATATTTTGCTTCTTTTATTTGATCTGCTACTTTTAATTCTAATCCAGATCTATAACCGTATTTATATGCCGCTTGGCGTTGTTTACTACCGGCGGTATGCCAATGATTTTTTTTCATAACTTTTTTCTTTTTATTCTACAGATCCTTCTTCTTCAGAATTTGTATTAGGATCTGGAACACGACCTAAATCTTGAGAAGGCCATGTTTGTAATTTATCTAAATCTTGATGAAATTTTACAACATTGTTATTAAATGGTAAAATAATTTGATTAGTGTCTCGATTATATGTAGCTATATCATTTTCTAATAAAGACATTAAGATTCCATCTCTAGCTGCAGAAGTAGTGGTAGTATCATTTGGAAATTCTCCAACTTGTTCAGTAAAATTCGGCGGATTGGTTTGATAAATAAAATTGAGTATACCATTTTTAGTAACTGCTTCCGTATTTATCATACTATCTGTTATTATTGCCCAACGAATAGCCTTATCCATATCCCCAGATCCATCAAAATCTCCAGAAATCCAATTAGGAGCTATAGATCTTAAGATACTATATTCAGTTGATTCTCCACTTTGCCATTTTTCAAGATCAAATGTCATTTTTCCACTTGCACGATTACCGCTTGATATAGAAGATCGTAAAGAATCTTCTGCAGAATCCCATTGTTTCAAATATACATTACCATTTCTAATAAAGAAAAAATCAGTTGGTCCTGATTCTTGGCTTTTATGTTTTTCAGCAACTTTTTTAATAATTGCATCAACCGCTTGATAATCATTTAATGAGTTTATTCCTACAGTCGAATTTAAAACATTTTCGAATTTCGCAGCATTAAATCCACCGGCGCCTACTCCAATTAAATTTGCTAAATTACCAGGAAATGTTGCAGTCTTTGGATTTGCTGATACTATAACTCTTACTGCAACTTGATCCATACGTTGCGGCGTACTAATTTTTTTTTGTTGAGTTTGTTGTGATATTTTGAAATTTGTATTAAACCAATTTTCATTTTTATCTCCAATATAAACTGATGCATCCCAAATAGCTTTTTCATCATAATCTGTTGCCCAGTTAACATCTGTCCATTCCGTTCGATCGCCAAGTTTCGGATAATTTGTTAGATATATAATATCGTCTGAACCACGTAATAATGCCTGGTTTTGCCCTACGCTTGGAGTAATACTTTTTATCGATGATTTAAAGCCTGATGGACTCAATAAATAATCCATTGCAGAATAAAAATCATTAGCTATAATATCGTCTACATCTTCAGCAAAAGCTTTAGCAGCTTCCAGTATCTCCCAAGCTAATAAGTCTATCGATCCACCTGAAGGAATCTCATGATCATATTTATCTAATTGTATTTGAAATTTAGCATTTTCACCTCCTGGAAAATAAAATGTTTTTCCCGTTGAAGCCAATTGGATCTTCCATGTCATATTGCTATTATTATACTTCTTTAATTGTGGCAGGCTGATTGGAGCATCTGCTTCCTGTAATATTTTTCTAGCTATATTTGTTAATTTCATATTAATATCCTTAACCTCGGTCATTCTTCCTCTTCTTCTTGTTATTCTTTTCTCCATCCTCTGGCTCAGTTACTGCTTCAGGAGGATCTTCTTGTTTATATCCGTTTTCTTTATCGTTCATATAAGCTTCGCCATGTTCGGCCCATGCAGCTTCCACAACTACAGACATATCACCGGTGGCATCTAATATAGAATCACCTGTTCGATCTTGATTAAAATCTGTATTCATTCTAACCCAATTTCGAAATGAATTAATTTCAGTAACATTTCGAAATGGCATTGCGTCTTCATTATTAGTTATAGTTTCTGTTTCTTCCGGTTCTGGTTCTTCTGTGCCTAAAGCTTTTTTAATTTCTTCTTTTGATAATGCTGTTATAACTCTTTCACCTTCTTCATAATCAGCATAGCTTACATAAAACCCATCAGTTGTTAATAATTTTTCTGCAGCTGTTTCACTAGCATCATCCCATACACCGGTAACTGGAATCTTCCTCTTTTTTTGCCACGCTTTCAAAACTGTTTCTAAATCTTTATCAAATAAATCACTTCCTTCAGGCAATCCAACTAATTGACGTATTTTATTAACTATCGGTTTATAGGCGTCTAGCTTTACATCTACTGCAGAAAATGGAATCCATTCCATCCATTTTTTATTGTTTTTTTCTATTGCATCAGCTTTAACTTGTTTTTCTTTTTCAGAAGATCTAAGATCTTTTACTGCATTTTTAATTGCATCTAATCCATAATATGTAAATTTTCCTGATGAAGGTAATTTTGTATCCGATCTAAATTTAGATGATAATGCAGTTATATTGTCAACAAAATCTTTTTTTAATATTATAACTAACCATTTCTTTCCTTTATAAGGTTCTACTAATGCAATATTCGACAAAGTAGGATCATTTAATCTAGTAGTAAGGTCAAAAGCTATACCAAAATCAATTCTTAAATTTTTTAAATTATCCATTTTAGGATAATTTACAGGAAATAATTTTTTGTCGCCATCTTTCATTTTCCCTTGTTTTGGAGGCGTAAATATATATACTTGATATAAATCTTCTCTACCATTAAAAACTTGTAATAATTCTAGTTCATTATTTTTTAAATATTTTTCAAACTGTTTCGCATTCATTGTGCTATAAGCATTACCAGCAGCACTTTCGTCTAATATTATTTGTTTTAATGTCTTCATTTTATATAAATATATCTTACCAATCAATCATGACTAAATTTCCATTCCATGTCATTATATTGTCTGGTTTAAAGTCTAATGAGATATCTAAGTCGCCAATTCCTGTCTTTTTTACTTGTTGTTCTAATGCTCTTAAAAAGCTTCCAAATTTTGGATCAATATCACGAGCGCCGTCTGCATTTAAATAATCAAATATACTAGTTTCACCACCTTGTTGTCTAGCAAATTCTTTATAATTTTCATAAAAATTTTCAATTTGCTGTTTAGATTTAGAATCCAATTGTTCAGCTTTATTCATGATATACATTTTACGTTCGCTATCTGAATAATGTACTGGTATAAATGCATTAAATTCTCCATACCTTCCAACAATAACATCAGCAACAGCTGTTTCATCAGGTTCTGTAGTTATTTTAAATAATAAATCTTCGCCATTTAATTGATATACTTTTCCATTATCACCTCTATTAAAAAATGTATAATCTTTATTTTTTATTTTTTGTAATAATCTAGTTGCTTCATCTTCAGCAATTTCATTTAATATATGTTTTAAGTTTATCATGATATTACCTCGTTACAATATTTTTAACTTGTGTTCCTTGTGCAATATCTTTAAAATTACCTGATGTTATAACTGTTGTCGCTGGAGGTGGTGGTGGAGATTTTGAATTATTTTTAACTGGTTTATTTTTATCTAAGTCAATTGATATTAAAAAATTCATATCAATGTCATTTCTATTTTTTACCGGCTGGCCTAGTTTACCTATAGCTAATAATTGACCTACATCATTATATAATCCTATTGTAGTAATATAAGGTACAAAGTCGCTGCCAGTTGCCCAAGATTGTATATTCATATTATTGTCAGTTAAAATAGAAGGGTTTTGTGATATATTAAAATCATTTTCATCAACCCGAGCTAGTATCGAATGTTCATATAATTTAACTGTGCTTTTATAACTAGCAGTATAATTTGTAGTTATTAATTCATTATATCTATAATCTGGACTAGATATTACTATTAAGCCTTGCTTATTAAATACATTCCCAACCCTATTAGTTTGCAATACTCCTCCGCTCACACTACGGTCCATTAACGTGCTTATATGTGCTTGTGTTAACGTCTTATTAAAAATCCTAATTTCATCTAGATATCCACTATAACCTTCTAATCCGGAGCCATAGCCACCTATTTTTAATCCATAATCGTTGTTAATTGTAGCAGACGATGTAAATGGAGAATTAAATTGATGTTTCAATAAATTAAAACTACCAGATGAATGTTTTATTCCATTTAACCATAATTCTAAATTGCTTCCGGACTTTTGACATACAACATGATGCCAAGAACTTGTTACTGCTGTCGAAGAAGTAATTTGTGCTATATAATTAGTCGCGCCTGCTGCCGAAAAATGTAATTGTTTTGAACCACTTAATTCTATTTTAAATGGATAAACATAATCAATTGAAGATGAAACTTTACCTAATACTAACATCTTTTTATTATGAGATGTTACCGACGCAGATATAAAAAATGATATTGCATAATCTTCATATCTATCATAGGTGCCAGGCAAATCTGTTTCTATATACCCCGATCCTTTAAAATTAACAGATTTACCAATTGGTAATTTACTGCCATATGAACCAGATATTCCAGTTTGAAATGATAATCTATTTCCTCCGTTTCTATCAATTATTGATTTTGGATATCTAGTATTAAATCTAGATTCATCGAAGTATTCATTGAATCCTTCAGAAAAAGTTTCTTGTCCTGGAAATGAACCTGTATTGATATCATTATTATAAATATTTGAGTATCGATCTGAAAGCAAATTATATTGTGCTACCGAAGGCAGACTTACATATGAAAACGGATGAGTGAAATCTTCGGAAGCGTCATTTATATCATCTCCACTAATGTCAAATGTTCCCGTGACAGTACGAAATGTTAATGTCATAGGAGAAATAGTAGACGATATTACTATTCCTTGAAAACTTGGATTGCCATTTTGTGAAAATGTTTCTCCTGGTATAAGTAATCCGCTAATGCCACTTCCGGAAATTTTAATATTATCATCTGCTAAAGAACTAGTTAATGTAAATGATGCTGGTTTTATTCTATCACCCATTTTAATCTGAGGGATACTAAATACAGATGCTGATTCATATAAAAATTTAGGAGATCGATTTAAATCTGTTGGCCCATGTGTTTTTGAAGGCTCATGTTTACGTTTATAAAATAATTGGTCAATTGAATTGTATATTGCAAATTGATATGAACCATCGGAATTGATAGCATCATTAAATGGTTTACTACTAGAAATATTAGGAAATCCTTCCACATATATTCCTTGCAATTGACTATAATTTTCAGATACAGCACTTCCAGAATAAAATGTAAATTGTTTATGTGCTTCAAACGGATTTACAGAATAATCAGTAGGCTCAATTTTTTTAAATACGGTTGGAGCGACTCCTTTATATGTTGTTATTTCATTTGACATATTAGTAAAAACCTGTTATACTTTATATAATATAAATATAACAGGCTATAATTCATTGGAGTAAATTTAAAAATCTAATTTTACTCTTACCAATGCTTCTTTTGAAAAGTTTTTCAATAATGGCTTACTTAATTTAGCTACAGCTAATAATTCTTGACTATCATTATATAACCCAATTGTTGTGATATATGTTGACGGATCGCCTATAAATGTTGTTTGAGTAAACTCTCCTACACTACCTGTCGTAAAAGATGGATTATTTGAAAAGTTATAATTTCCATTTTTTACTCTAACAAAATAATGAGTACTTGTAATCGTTTCTTGATTCCTTGCTTCAAACGATTGGCCATTTGCACCAAATGATCCAGATATTGAATGAAATAATGCAAAATGATTATTGCCTTCAGAATTAGAACCTGTATTAGTAGCAAATCCTAAGTCTTGATCTAACATTTTACCATCTAAAACAATTGAACCATATTTTGGATAAAATAATCCATAATATATTGGATCTGTTGGATTATGAATTCCATTATCAATACTACCTGATACTACATTGAATACTTTTCCTGAAGATGTAGATGTTCCTGCAGATATTGATGAGTCATCGATAAATGTGAATGTCTTTGCCGATCCGGATAATTCAACTGATCCTGTTGCGTTCGTTGCTCTAGAAGAAGATATTGTAGATAAAGGTAATTGCCAATTTCCGGCGTCTAATTGTTCTTTCATTCTATTTCGTTGTACATTTACAACATATATATATTCTGTACTTCCACTTCCAGCTGTTATAAAACGTGATGCATCTTGTTCTAACAATAATTGTTTATATTGAGCATAAACAGCTTTAGAAGCAGGATCATCATTACCCAAATTTGAAGAACCACTTCCTAATACATGACCAAATGCACATGCAAATTGTACAGCCGAACCAGTTAGTTGTGGAGATTTTTGTAAAACATCTACATAATATCTTCGTTGTGAATTTGTTTGAGCAGATGAAGAATAAAATGTATCTAATAATCCTTGATTATCACTCCATAACCCAGCTGTTACAATTTGTGTTTGTTTGTCTACTATATCTTCAACTGCGTTAAATCTAGAAAATGTTTTTCCTGAATTTGATAATATATTAACTTGTTGTTGATCAGCTACTATTTGATCTGCCAACTGCTGAGCTAATTGCTGTACTTGTGCATTCATATCAACAGCGCCCGCTGCGGCATTTTGTGCTGCAGGCGATGAATATGTTGGAGACTGATTCGCAGGAGACTGATTTATGTTAGATTTACCAGCATTATTGCCAGAAGTACCTTTTTGGCTTTGTTTTGGTAATTGTTTTAAAAAATTTATTTTTTTCATGATTTTATTTGCCTAATATTTATGAAGATTGTGAAGTGGCAGTTTGAGTAGTTACTTTTTTAACTGTTAAATTAATAGTAGTACTACCACCCGTTTCATTTCCAATTATAGTAATTGTAGTAGTTTTATCTTCAGTTGCCTGATATTTTGCTCTAACTTCAAATACAAATCCTGCAACTGCAACACTTTGTGCATCTTCATTATCTCCAACAAATCTAGGAGTCGTTGGTAATGTAGAATTTGATAACGGTTGTGTTACAATTATATCAGCACAATCACTATTTCCTAATATTGCTGTGTAACCCAATGTAGAATTTCCGCCTTGCAAATTACTTGTATTTGGTGAAATTAAAGAAGTATCACCAGGGCCTAATAATGTTATACTACCATTACCTACTGTAACAACTGGAATTTGCGTCGTTGCTTTTGGTAATGATACCAATTTATATTTTAATGCTTGAGTTTCATCCGGAATAGCTTCTGTTATAGGCATATTTTCAATAATTATACCATAGTAATCAGTACCCAACGGATGGTTTGGATTCCATAATGAATAATCAATCTCATCGTCACCAACTGCAAATTGTGTAATATTAAATGAATTATCACCCCTTGCTAGTAGTTCACGTCCTTTCAATGTTAATATCGCATCGACTGTAACTGAACTGTTATTTAAATATCCCATATTTTTTATTACCTTTATTAATAAATATTACAATGTAATATTTTTCTATCTTTTTAAGTTTATTTATTGCCTACTACAAAAGTACCACCACTTCCTCCGCCTTGTACAACAACTGTATTCGGATTTGCAGGAATAATTTCAACAACTGGGCCTCCATCAACCGTATCAGCTGATGCTATATTAAAATCAGGACTAGTCATTTGACAACCATTATATTCTAAATTTGCAGTGCCTGCTGGGGTAAAATCTTGTATTTCTGCGTCACGATATATAAAAGTTGATACAGATCCAGACATATAATATAATTTCATTGATACTTTAGATACAGTAATTGTTGAATTACCGAGACCTTGATAAAATTGAAATCCAAACGACATTCGATTCGTGCCAGTTAATGCTGAATATAATTCTGCAGAAGTCAATCCCCATGTATCATCAGGCCCTCCATATGTTTTAGTTGACTGCGAAGTAGTTGGCCATAAAACAACAAGCCCAGGAGTGTACACCCCCTTGTTTTCTCCAACATTTATATCACTTGAGTGATCACTATATAAACTAGCAGTATAAGGAACTGAATAACCCTGGGTCGTAGTTTTTGCTTCAACATCAACTTCTAAGCCTAACAGATTACCAGCATCACTAATACTAAGTAGCGAGCTCCATGACCATGAAGATGCATGCAAAACATCTGAATATTCGGTGGTCAGTACTTCACTAAACGTATCACCGCCAGAAGTTATATTATTAGGATTAATCCAATCATGTTCTGTGCCAGGCTCATACGGATTAACTCTAGTAGACCCATTCCCGGGAAATTCTTTGAAACTAGATGTTGATGTAGATGACGCAGGAGTTTCAGAATATAATAATTGATATATTTCTGATACTCTACTAGAACTAATATATGGAGTAACAGCTTCGCAATATCTAGAAGATGTTACAGTGAGCCATGAGCTTCCTGATCTTATAATTTCCGGATAACAATATTGAGTTCCATCAAATTTTGTGTCTGAACTACTTGTTAGCATTGCTTGGTATTGATCATCATCGTTACCAGAAGCAGAAATTATACGATTAATTTGACCATTATATACATCGTAACTAGAAGTCAATGAGTTTTTAGTAATTTGTATTGTATCAGAAAATGTATCTAATGTGTTAGATATTGTCGGTAAAACTGTACCTTTACTTCTTTCTAATATATTTGGTTGTATTAATAATCCTGTTATTTTATCAACTCGTGCAGGAAGTAATTGATCTAATTGTCTAAAAAATGATAAATCAAACATTGAAAATATTTTAATATATGCATTCATATCATTTTTGTCAATATATTTTTTCCAATAATCTTCTGCTACTCGTATTAAATCTGGATATGCATTTGAATCTTGATCTCCCGGATCACCAATAAAGTTATCTAAACTTGTAAATCCTAATTGTGCAATGACATCTTCATTAATCATTGTTTGTGGAGAATAATATACTCCTAATTTTTTACTATCTAATGGTGATTTATCAAATTGACTTCGTTCGGCTCTTGTTTTTAAATCTAATGTTCCAACTAAGTTATTTGATTCTAATCGAACTTTATTATCATCAAAAGTACCAGCTCCAATTGAGATACCATCATAATAATACATTTCTTCAATATCACTATACGGAGAATCATTAGTCCATGATCTAAACGAAGAACTTATACTAGATGAAACAGGTTGAACTCCTTGTATCGTTGGTATAGTAGTATGATTAATTTTTTGATTTAATGGTAATCTATATATTAATTCGTTATATGTATTTGTATTTCCGTCATATGCGCCTGGAGCTTTTGTATGATTTTCAAAAGGCATATTTTCTAATGGATATTCCCATAACCTAAATTCTTGTAATTCTCCTTCTAATCTTACGCCTGCAGTACTTGAACTTCCAAATGTTATAGATCCAGAATCTAATAATTGTTGTGGGTGATTATATGAAGAAGTTACCGTTGCAACAATTTTACCATATTTAGACTTTTTAGCAGTTAATTTTAATTCAGATCCACTATTTTCTAATACTGTATTTACCCAATTACCATCAAAACACTCAATCTCTGCAGAAGCAGTGCCATTAACTCGAATTTTACCTAATGTTCCTCTAGAAAATGCTACATCTACAAAAATATCTTCTGATCCTGTTGCATTAATAGTATATAAATTCATTACTCCAGACATTGTCGGATTCGTTAATACGTTATCTGTTCTAAATCTTAATTCAACAGCTTGAGGCCTTTTATAAGGCGGTAGATCAGCTCCCCACGTAGTTGTAACAGTTCCAGCTGGGTTTCTTATTAAATCTAATGCATAATCAAAATTTAATTTTTCATATATAGGCGCCCGTTCGATTCGAGGGCCGCCATATTCTTTTATAGTTATTAAAGATTGAGGGACGCCATAACAAGCTAATAATGATTGTATACTACGTTTAGTGCCTTTTGATTTTAACAAACCTGGTAAATTATTAACAATTCTTCTCCATATATGATATGTCATATCCTGGTTTGATACAGCCGGCTTTCCGATACTATTCGATCCAGTTAAAGGTATTCCAGCTTCACTTGTACCTAATGTATATTCCCATAAATTTTTACTTTGATTGCCATTTGATAAATTCCAACCAAATTGTTTTGCAACTGAATATAATAATTCATTAGGCATACCCAGATCTGGATGTTCCTCTCTAGAATTTATTAATGTCATTGTTTTAATATATGTATGTAATATATCATAATGTTGACCTAACATATTCACGAAAGGCGCCAATTGAGTATTTGTTCGATCAAATCTTATAAATTCTGGAATTGATTTTATTATTGCATTTTGATTTTCTCGATCATATTTCGAAGATGTAACAATTAAATTATCATACCATGTTTCAAATGCACTACTGCTAATTGAATATAATGTATATGGATATGTAGTATTAGTCTTAGGAGCAGGTGTTATATAACTACCAGTAAAAAAATCTACGTTAGGTTCAATTGATGGAATTTCATGAGAAAATAATCCCGACGACGATTGATAATACATGAATTTTTCGAAATCGTCAAATCCTCCAATTAACTTACTTTTTTTAGAATTATAATCAGCTATATTAGTAGTAGCATTACTTCCTGACAACAATGAAACTACAGATGATTGTGAAGTATATAATTCAACTAGTTCTAATTTATATTTAAAATTCTTTAAACGTTCTGTTGCTGAACTATAAAATATAAAATTATTAAAATCTGTATAATCAATATTAGGTTTAACTCCATGTAAACTTCCAGAAAAATATGCATCAATTATTTCTTGTGAAGTTTGTACAGATGAACCTAATAAATCATTCCATGACTTTAAATTTGTTTCAGCTGAAGTATCACTTAATGGAGTATTGGCCTGCCAATTTGGTCCTTGTAAAGGAATATAACCTATTTGCGAACTAGGTTCATATAAAACAACATTATCAATATATGGATATTTTAATTCTTCTACAACCCAACATTTGAATTGTTCTTCAATAATATCATCAATTGGATCAGCTAATTTAACGTATAAATATTCGCCAATTACTACACTATTAACAAATTTAAAGCATTGATTTCTACTAAAATTTAGCAAATAAGTTTTAGAAAATCCTGTCAAAGAAGTTTGTTGTACATTATTTATATAGTCATTGATTTGACTTAAAAAGTCTGAATTTTTTTTATCAATAGCTTTTAAACGTATTTCTGTACGGTCTGGAGATATTTCGTCAACTTTAAGATATTGTTGATTATAGCTCCCAATACAATTTTTAAAAAAGTTAATAACAAAACGAAATTGACCTGATGTTATTTGTAATTTTTTAAATTCATCATATAATGGAATGTTAAGCCAATTCGATGGAAAATTAATTGATGTATTTAAATCTGTATCAAAAAATGGAGAATTTGGCGGAGACGAATTTGCATCTGGTACATCATATTCACCTGATATCCATGTCTGATCAGAATATACATGTAATTCCATTTGATTGTTATAATCATATAATTGAGCTCCTGGTGAAATTGATGGATTAAACTCAATACGATTATTAAGTGGATATGATAATAATGATCTAGATTTTTCTTGTATTCGATTACCTGATATAGATTTATCAGCATTTAATATTTCGTCAAGATTTTTATATTGTTTTAACATTTATTATTGTACCCCATAATTTCCTGAGCCAGGATCATTAATTACTTGAATATCCCAATGACTTACATCTGCAAGATAATAGCTTTTATATTGTGCACATAATTGAATAAACCATTTATCATAATCAAATGCTTCGTCGATATCTATTATATACTCCATATTTAAACTTGTATATGCGCTAGTTGTTGAACTATTTGCTGAAGATTTTTTTATAATATTAGGAGGACATTTTGTATCAAATACCATTTGTCCAGCTGGCGAAATATCAAAATTTGCTCTCCAAGCGCCAGGCATCGTTCTTGTAAGAACCATACCATAATAACATCCTTGTCCATATTGTGTATTTCCAGAAGAGCTGGCTTGTCCACCAGCTGCTGTAATATAACATTGTATAGTAATATCAAATTTCAATGTTTTATTAGCTTCCCGCAAAGCAATAATCATTTCAGGCGTTAATGTAAATGTTCCTTCTTCAAATTGATCTAATCCTTTTTGTGTTTTTATAAATGGAAAACGTGACCAGCCTAATCTAGGCTTAATTCCTAAATCTCCAAAGTCGGCTACAGTGTCTGTAGTATAATTAAGATCGCCACTATCAAACCAAGCGTTTCTCCAAGCTTCATCATACGTATTATAACTAGATGGAATTTCATTATCAAACCATTTCATTGGGGTTGCATTACCACTCGTTGGCGTTTTATTAATAGGGATTCCAATACAAATTCGTTTCCACGTAACTGGCTGGCCTAATTCATCTATTTGAACTTCGGGTACATATCTAGTATTAAATTCTTCGGTAGGATCGTTTATTCCAATTTCTATATTTAAATTATCAAACCCAAGATTACTACCATCAGATTTAGATTTAGCTGGAAATTTAAAATAAGTAAATTGTGTTTTTGAAACATCAACCACCGATTTATTTAGTATTCTTTCTATAGATGGTTCTATGATTAAATTTTGTGTTGACCCGGGTTGACGAGGCACAGGCTCTAATATAATATTTCCTGCATCATCTCTATTCATTACAAATTTATTATTAGATTTATATGTTAATCCTTTTTGTATATAAGGCTGTTGGATCTGTTGGTCTAATCCATTTGGTAAAGTTACTGGAACGAATGCCTTCTGGATGCCACCTGCTTTTATAGAGCCTTTGAAATTTCCTTTTGGGTTTGCCATATTTTCCTTATCTAATTATTTTAAAATAAAACTCATCATCAATAAAATCTTCCATATAACCATTTACAATTTTAAATTCTAATCGGTAATAACGTTCTGGCATTAAGCCTGACATATCCATCGTAATAAAATTACTCGTCTCATCACAACTAACTTTTGTATAATTACTATCATATGGAATAACAACTTCATCGGTAGCTGCATCTTTAAGCGAATATAATGTTGTATTAGGTAAATATTTAACAGTTGTCATTGGAAATTTATTAGTAGGAGACTTTTGTGGATATTTATCTCTTGAATAAATACGTATTTTTGACACAGCTGTATCTTTATATTCTTTTTTTAATTGAGTATATAATGTATATGAATCTGGATTATATTCAACTAATGACCCAGTATCAAATGTAGATTTATCAAAATACATTGTTAATCTAGGAACATATATAGTATGAGTTTCTCTACTAAAAAATCTAACATATCCTGTTATTGAAGTATCAGATTCATTTTGATCAGAAAATTTAAGTAAAAAGCCAAAGTTAGGAATAATTTTACCCCCACTACCGCTTATCCACGTTTTAACAGCACCTGTTACATCGATATTTAAATCTGTGGGTCTATATGAAAATGATTCATTTAAATTTAATCCAGGCTGATTTGAAAATGATTGTGAGAAAGCAGTAGATCCAAAAACACCAGATCCTGATTGGTATAACCAACTACCCCCTTTTCCTGAGCCTGAAATATATAAACTACTGCCGCTTATATTTATGTCTTGACTTCCTGAAGTCCAAAAATAAGATCCTGATTTTGGGGTATTCCATGTTACACCATCAATAATTGGAACATTAACTGATTCAAATCCTGTACCATTTGTCCACGCATCACCCACAAGATTTGCATCAATTGTATAATTTGCTGATAAATTTTTTGCATGGGTAGTATATAATTGTAACATAAATTTACAATTTTCAATATTGATATCATATTTTGTCAAAGCAGAATTAACATCTGCCATATCAAACTTTAAAACTGATCTTGATTTTAAGTAATTGCTGCCAGATATTGAAGATAATCTTTTTCCAACTTCTAATATTTCATCTAAACCTGTATTATTCTTAGGTAAAGCTTCATATAAAGTTGCATCTGATTCTGGATATATTATTTTAAACATTATTTACCTTTAATAATTCGTAGTTTTTCCTTTAATATCTTTATCTGGAAATTTAATTTCAAATATAGATGGATCTAGTGATGGATATATAATACCTTTTCTTGTAGCTGTTTCTAAATCATATGGATTCTCTGCATAATTTTGTGTTCTGTCAAATAAATTATTAAATTTTATTCCAACAACTGATTGTACTCCTGTTATATTTCCTAATAAATTCAATACGTCTGCTTTAACAATAGGCTGATTAATTTGCCATTTATCAATATTAAAATATGATCTTACGGCATCAATACATGATAGTAAAACTTCATTACTATTATAATTACTTCTTACTGTTATTTCAAAATCTATACCTATATTAATTATAAACGCATCTTTAATATTTACTGCGTCTGTTAATATTCTATAATAATCTAAATAATTTTTTAAATTTGTTTTAATTGCATCATTAACGGGTGTTAATTGTTTAACATTATTAAATCCTAAAACATATAAATTCATTGCTAATGGATTAGGCACGCGCGTTTCAATTAAATCTTGTTGCATAATTTGATCATCAGGGACAATATATGCTTTTGATACACTTCCAAATTTAGCTGGCATTGAATAACTACGTATGATATAATCATCTTTAGTTACTAATCGATTCTGTGTTGCAAAATTAGCTAATGCGTTATTTTTTATATCTTGTAATGTATCTTTAGATTTAGCTCCTGCAGCTGGTTCTGGATTATTTACAGCTAAACTATTTTTTGTAAAATTTGATAAGTCTCTACTAATATTTGAATTAGGATCATCATTATATTGTACCGAAGCTATTTTTGTTAATTCATTAGCAGGTACATTTTCTGCAACTCCTTTACCGGTTGTGTACACAACTGTTAACGTTGTATTAGCCGGTGCTTGACCATATGCTCTAGTATATAAAAAATTAGAAGGATCTATATTAACATCAATTGGTTTTCTAAATCCAGCTAAGCCATTTCCAACGTTTGTAGGATTAGGTATAACTTCTTCATCATTGCTATCCGAAACGCCAGCGCCAAATTGTAATTCGAATCGATTATCACTTCGTATTCTTGAAATAAATCTTTTTGACGTTTTCCTTAATTTTAATAAGTATGGAGAAGAATCACGGTATGATGCCAATTCAGGATCATTTTCTAACAGATTTGGAACTTCATCAAACATTGTATCTTGAGCTAAATATGGAACTTCACTCCATGTGTCGCCGTCACTATCTGTAACAGATATAATTTCCATTGTATTAGATGGAGATAAAACTACTTTATCATATGCTACTGGATTCGTAAAAGTAAAAGTTGATGTTTCAATTTTACCTGATCTTGCTGGAACTTGTTTTTTTAATAAATAATAAACTGGTAATTTTGTAGCATCATCACTTTCAAAAATTGTAACTTCGGTTGGGTCTAATGACGAAGAAAATGTAAAATCAACTAAGTCTGTAGTCCTAAATTCTATATCTCCTGTCTTTTGTTTAACACGCATACCAGATTTAACTGTTAATGCATAATCCCAATTGGGCCGTACCGCACTACCTGTTCCGGTTGCTGGTATTAATTGAAATACATCTAAATTAACATGACCTGGAATAGTATTTTTTGCATTATATCCTAAAGCTTTAGTTAAATCATATATGTTTTTACGTTCTGACGCTTGTTCTAATAATGATTCTTTTAAATTATTATCTGAATAATAACTTAATACATCGCCTACATATGATGCCATTTCTAGAAATAACATTCCTGGAGATGACTCATTGAAATCTGTATATTGGGTTGGAAAATATTGTTTAGTAAAATTAATTAAATTTTTACGAAATTGATTAAAATCTTTTCCTAAATATGATATGTCTTTTTTTACGTCCATATATTATGCCTCATTATCTCCAGCCAAGAAAGCTATGCCTTCGTCACTTAATATTATTGTTATACTTTCTTCTGACTCAGTCTGATCTATAGAAAATTTTAAATTTACATTAATAGATGTTTCTAATGCTGGATCATCTTCGAATGATTTAACAGATAATTCAATAACATTAATATATGGTAACCAATATGCAATTGCATCTGATATATCATTTGATATAAACTCCTTTAACTCTGCAGTAGCCGGCTGGAATAAACAAGCAACCAACTCGGTACCAAAGTTTGGAATTAAATATCGTTCATTTTTTTGAGTTAATAATAGATTTTTTAAGTTACTGATAGCTTGATCCTTTGTAGTATATGAGGAATTAAACGCGCCTTTTCCATTAAATGGAAATGTTATTCCAATTGCTACATCAGGATTATTCCTAAACTCTGTATTATCTATTTGATATCCCATTATCTAGATTTCTTTTTATCAATTGCTTTCATTAATGCAGAATAATCTCGGGTCATAGCATTTGCAATAGCCGGGTCTTCTACAGCTAGTGTTTGGCCGGTTTCCGCATCTGTAATGCTAGGTTGTGCATTATATACTGTCTTTCTTTGCATTCCAAAATTCATTGCATCAGCCGATGTCATATTAATATCTTCTGACATCAAAGAAGCATAAGTACTTACTGGATTTTCTTCTCTTATTTGTTCTGTTTGATTTAAAATATCAGAAAATTTATTTTCTTTAAATATTGCATGCTTTGGTTTAACAACTGGAGGTCTTGCAACTGCAGCAGCTTGTTTACCATTCATTTCATTAATTGTTGATTGTAACCCTTCTTGTAAAATATGTGATAATTCTTCTTTAATAACAGACCTAACTTCGTCTTTTACTATTTTTCTTAAAACCTGAATAAATTTTTTCTGTTCCATAATTGTTTTCTTTTTTATATAAATATTACTATTAATAATTTACGCCCGATGGCCAACCCGAATTAGTTTTAGGGCCGTATATAATTCTATTTCCTTTATCAATATAATAATCTCCTAACTTTCCTAACTTTAAAGCCGGCGCTCCTTGTCCTTCATATGATTGAGCGGGCGCTTCTTGTAATGATGCTAATAAATCTTGTTGATTTTTTACTATATCATTAATAGTATCCAATCTACTCTGCAAATCTTCTGCAGAAACATTTATTTCAGAATAAAATTCAGTACCCATTGTATCATCACTTACTCTACTTTGTTCACTTCCCCACGCAATACCAGTGCCTGGATCTAATATTCCTTGCCAAATCCAAGTACTTCCGTCAGTAGCTGTAAATGGACTTTTTGGTGATGGTGGTTGTCCGGTCGGAGAGCCACTCAGGCCTGATCCTTCGATCAAAATCCAACTACCTCCTCCGCCAGTACCTAAACCAGGTATATTATCATATGATTTTTGATTGATTGCAGATTGTACTTCATTAGAAACATCAAATTCTTTATCTGGACAAGTACTTCCTAATTTATTAACAACATCTGCTAATTTAGATGCCATTGCATCAACTCCTCTATTTAAAATTGATGGCAATATATTTAATTGTTCAACAGATTTAATAGCATTTGCTATCGTCATGTTTTGTACTATCATTAGTTCTGACAATAAAGCTGCTTGTCCTACAATTGGAGTTAAAAATATAGAAGCTTTTATAGCTGCAGCAATTTTTATTAATAACTTAACAGCGTCAACAATTTTTTGAACAATTGGAAGCATATCTTTTAATTTATTAATTAAAGATAAAACCTTATCTAATTTATCTTGTATAGATTGTATCCTAGGATCATCACATTGACAATCATCAGGTAATACTGCTACATCATCTAATAAACTATCTAGATCTTGGAAAGCTTTGTCTAATAGTTTATTAATTTCCTCTATTATCATTTGAGCTAATTGTGGCGGTATTTGTGGGATTCTATCTAATGGTGGTGTTAACATAACTTTATTTCCTTATTTTTTTATTTTAACTTGTTCACTTAATAAATTAGCTAGTTCTGATTCAACTAAAGATAATTGTAGATTTGCGCCTGCACTAGGTATTGATAAAGCACCAGCTGGACCAATTACTCCAGCTCGCAGCGCAGCTACTAATCTTTGAATTATTTTTTCTAGCTCCCTACCTTTTGGAACAGGGTTAGTTGCAGTATCGTCGCCAATTCGAATATCTTCTTTCGCAGATAATATTATTCTTTTCTTTGCACCTAATATAATGTCATTGGTTTGTGCTGATAATACTATTCTAGATGACATTCCAATTAATTGAGGTTTATTATATTTTTGTATTCCTTCAACATATGATCCAACAGTAGATGGAAAATTATAATCTGAAATTTTTTGTGTGCTAGTTAAGTATAATATAGAATCCGATTCATTAGGCGTTTCAACTACAAAATTTCTATCTTTTTTATTCTTACGACCATTTGATAATATAGTAATAGGATCACCACACTCAGTTCCAGTCCAAGGAGGATCTATACTATATTTGCCTCCGTGACATGTACTACTTAATCTTAAACTATTGCCCCATCTACCTTCGAATATTGAATCTCCTTGATATGGCTGTAATGGGGATGTTGGCTTCTCTTCAAATCCAGGCGTATCTTCTACAACTTCTTCTGGTTGTGATATTTCTCCTGTACGAGGCTGTGATATTGTAGGTAATATATTATTATTTATACCTGATTGTATAGGATATGGATTAAAATAATACCATTGTATATTTTTGATATCAGCTGTTGAATATTGATCAACTCCTTTAAATATTAAAACATGTTCTCCCAATATAGGGATATGTTTGATCATATTACTGGCAGGCCTGCATGGTATTAACTCCGGCCCATCTGGATTATATTCTTGTACATATATTGTATATAGATCTTCTTTATTATCTTGTGTATATGTATTGTCGTAACCAGCCTTTACTTCAGCTATCTTAAATTCTATGTTATTCATCATCGGAATTCTCCAATGACTTTTTAACATTTTTAATTTTTTCTTTTAGTTCTTTTTCTTCTTCATCAATTTTTTGAATTTCGTCTGATAGTTCATTTTCAAACATATCATCAGCAACTTTTAGTAATTGCATTTTTTCGTCTTCACTTAATAATGATGATTCGCCTGTTATAGTTTGAGTAGTAGAAATATATCTTTGTACAATTGCAGTTAATTTGACCAAATGATCATCATTTTTAACTGCTACATCTAAGTACTCTTTAATTAATGGAACAATTATAGTAGCATCTGATGCATTTCTTATAAGAGGTTGTAATTGAGATATTAATTGATTTATTTGTCTATCTTTCTTTTTAGAATTATGATAAACATCGGACATTAGGTCAGAAAAAGTCTTTCCTTTAAATAATTCATCTTTTACGTCCATAATACATTCCCTTTAATATAAATATTAAAAAGGTAAATTCACGAACTCAGTTTGTTCATATTCTAGGAATTTTTGAGAATATATGTTTTTTAACACTTTAATAACGCGCGTAATATTATTTGTCTCTAGTCCGGTACGCTCTCGTATAAAAACATATAACGCTTTTTTATTAAATTGTTCAATATGTTCTCTAGTTTCAAATATATGAAGAATAGAATCAGCTACGTGTATATCAGCTCTATTTGTAAATATTGAGTTTAAGTTATTATAACAATGTTCAATATAAGCATCCATGAAATATTTTAACGTCTCTCTCATTTCTTCATTATGTATTTCTGTTGTGATATTCCTTTGATCGTCAATATTGACAGGCTCTGCTTTTTTCTTTAATTTTGCATATCCTTTTTGATTTTCGGCAATTAAATAATTAAATGCAGTTCTTGTATAATAAGAATAAGCCTTACCAGCATTAGGATTAAATTTATCTAATCGCATTGTTAAATACGTTGTTAAATCAGTTTGTAAATCTTTAAAAGATGAATCTATATATTCACATTTCATTTTATTAATTAGATTTTCTGATAATTTCATAAAAGCTGGAAATATAAATCTTCTGTATATTCTTTCTTTTCTAACTTGATGATCTTCTGATCTATTATATGACGATACTGCACATTCCGTAATAGAAGTCCAATATCTATTGCTTTTTTTCTTCTTCCGTCCCATGGAAATCCTTATGTAAATTTGTAATAACTTCTTTTAATAATGAAAATGTCGTTCCTGCTTCATCATTTTCTTCAAAAGCGCCTATTCGATCGATTCGAGTCATTTCCTGATGTGCTTCTTCAATGCGCGTAAACATATATACAGATAGATCTTCTATTTCTTTTATATAATCTTCTGTGTCAGCTAATACTCCAGCTAATGTATATGCTCTATATATAAAATATAATAGAGCTAATAAGCTTATTGTTAATAATGATACTAATATCCAAATCATATTTATCCTTCATTAAATGTACTAAAAATATCCTTAATAGAGCTATTAATATCCGGGTTTTGTTCTGCTAAATTCTTAATAGCATTTTTCTTAGTAACCTTTGTCTTTTGAGATACAGGCTTTGGTGAATTATTTTTATTACTTCTCCATTGTTCATATTCAATTTGCGATGCCATATGATCTGCGTGGTGCAATATTAAAGGTAAATTAGTTTTTAATTTAGCTTGTGCTGATCTAGCAATAAAATAAGGTTTATTAGCTTCATCATAAACACCATCATGTATTTTTATAGCTTGATATTCATTCCAAGATACTTTTATATCATATTTTTGTAACAAATAAATAGATAAATCCGGTACCATTGTAAAAGGAATATTTTCATTATGCTTATACATTCTTCCCATATTCTTTCTATGCCAATCTGACGTTTCTACTTGATATACTTCTCTACCACTTCCAGGAAAGCCACATTTTCCTAAATCATGATGCATTGCTGCAAACAACATTTCTTCTTTAGTATAACCAGACATATCTGAACCCATTTCTTCCCAAGATTCATATAGTTTTTCTACACAATCCATTACTCGAAGTACGTGATCTACATATCCTCCTGCAAATGCATTATGATAATGTGCTATTGATGAAGCAGGCATCATAACGATTCTGTCTTCATATTCATCATACAATTTATTTAATTGGTCTGATCTTTTAGGAAATAATGTATTTACACGATTTCTATAATCTTCCCAGTTCGATTTGATTTTTTCTGCTTCTAACATATTTTTATTTATATTATAATGAATTATTTGGAATATTCCAAAAGGCCTTCTGCCATTTTATGAGTGCATAAAGAGCAGATAACCGATATCGATGTAGATGCAACTTCTACTTTATTAGTACATGATTTACATCTACATTGCAATACTTTGGTTGTTTTACTTTTTTTAATTGTTTTTTTCATTGATTTTTATTTATGAGATTACTTTTGTACTGGTCCACGGCCGTGGATTCTTTTTCTTTTTAGGCGGTATAATTTCTTCTTCTTCAATATTATTATCATAATGCAATCCATCATTACCATTTTGACCTATAATATTCATTCGTTTTTCTTCTTCTTCCCAATCGTCATGAACTTTGACTTTTTCGCCATATATATTTTCTTTAGTTTGTTTCTTTACAATATCAAATGCTTTATTTGCTGATATTAATAATATAATAGCAAATGGATCAAAAACAAAAATAAAAATTAATATGAACCAATTGACTACATAATCCATTGGTTTGTCTAATAATTCTGAAACGTATTTAAGCGGACCAATTTCAACAGCTGCTTCGCTATTTGATTGGATATCTAATACTTGTAAATCTAATCTAGTAACAGAGTCAGATAATGACTCTATTTTTTTAGATACTATATTACGTTGATCTTTCATGTCATTTAATTGAGCTGACAAAACTTTTCTAGTACTAGATGATGTAGAAGTTATAATTTGACCTGTTTCTTTGTCTTTCCATTGTACTTTGTTATTAGACAATCCTTTAGTCAATTCCGTTATAGATTCAGCTAATTGATTTTTTTCTGAACTATAACTAGTTAATTGATCATTGAATCGATCTTTTTTAAGTTCAATGATACCTATTTCTTTTTCTATAATGGATAATTCATTAGACGTAGTTTGATATGCGGATACAAGAAATCCATATATACCTATAGATGTTATAAACATTAAGATACATACAGCTGAAGTTAAATAAATTTTTGATAATCGATTTATATGTTTCCAATACCGATGGAGATATGTAGCAGCAATTAATTTAGAAGCTTCTAATGTACCTGCCATTATAGCTACCGCTAAAGCTTGAGCTGAAAACAATTTGCTTATTCCAAATACACTGTAATAAGCAGCACTACCAGCTAATGATAATGCCGCTATTAAAACAATGTACGGGAAAAGTTTGTATTTCATTCTTTGTCTACAAGTGACTTAGCAGACTCCAATTTACGCATTGCTTCAGCCAAGTTTGTTAATGCAGATGGAACATCGATCTTTCCCATTTCAATTCCTCTACCAACATTTTTAATAATATCTCTAGCATCTACTATGCTATCTGTTATTTGATTTTTATAACGCATTTTTGACATAACTTGTTCCTTTTTTATTTTTTAAATGATAATAAAAATTCTCTAACTGCAAATCCAAATGCAATACCAGAATAAAATACATCTTTATCTAACAGTAATAAAATACCTATACCGCCAATAGCAGCTGCTTTAAACCATGATGAGTTTACTATATCTTTAATTTTTTTCATAATTTTTCTTTTCTTTATTTGTATATATAAATATATTATAATAAAAAAATTGGTATTTTACAATGATTATGTAAATTTTCTTAAGAATCCTTTTTGCTTAGATATAGCATCTTCTAATTCATTAACGTCAATTCCTTTTCCGCTTCTAGAATTTGATTTACTGTTTTTTGTATTGCTAAGCCCAGAATCATGTTTTTTGCTAGATCCTGTTGATCGTATAGGTACTCTTCTGCCATTGCTATTAGAAACTCGTTCCCCGTTTTTATTGTTATCTCGGCTTTTAGTTTCTTTCCCTCCGGAGTTTTTAATATTTTTTCTATAGTTATCGGATTCTTCGAAGAATATTGTTCCTGCATAGTAACTTCTATGCTCTTTAATTTTAAGGCCACAAGGATACGTGTAACCGCTTCCTTTAACCATATAACTAATCGTTTCATTATGTTTATGTATTTCAGTAATAATTCCCCATCCACTATCTCCTAAGAACTCGTATAATACTTTATCTCCTATTTTGAATTGAGGCTTTGCAAATTTGTCTTGTATATATTTTGGAAATTTTTTCTTTTTCATTCTTCAATTATTTCAGCATCGCTTATTTCTATTAAAAACCAATAGAATCCATCTTTTTTTAAAATTAAATCATGGTAGATAATAGATTTCCAAAATTCTACATTTTCGTCTGGATTATACTTTACAAGTCTTTTTACTTTATATAATTTATCTTTATAATCAACGTTTGGCGTGATATATAATGAGGTGGTAGGTCTCATGTAACTTTATTTTATAACTATTTGTTTTGGTGCTCTATCTTTTGCATATGGGATACTAATTGTTAGCAATCCTTTATCCATCATAGCTTCTGCTTTAGATAAATCTAATTCCTTAGATATCTTCCAAGCAAAATCAAAAGCTCGTTTTGCTATTCCTCTATGAATAAAGTCACGATGTGTTTCATTGTCTTTATCGTACTTTATTCTTAAAGTTTCACCTTCTGTTGAAATTTCAATATCTGATTTTTCTTTTCCAACAGCTGCAATTTCAAACTGTATTCCATTATCCGTTGTATAAATATCAACTGGATAATTCATTTTATTTGTTATTACTGGTAAATATGATGATTTTTGATCGAATAAGTTTTTCCAAACTAAATCAAAATCATTGTATAGAAATGTTTCTGTTAATTGTGTCATTTTAAACCTCCTGTGTTTATTGGTTGCATTAGCTAACCGTTTTTATTAATATAATTGTGAGACCTACCGTATCTCATTAATTATAGCATAGTTCGTCGTGCTGCCCTATAATCTTATATACTCTTAAATATCTCGTTACTTTGTTTTTTCGGAATATTTTTTCAACTTGTTTATCTCTACTGATTAAATATCCATTATCCATAAATTTTCTTGCTATAAATCTAACTGCTTTTAAACTATTTGATTCTACAACAATATTTTCGCTATCAATCATTACGTCGACACGGGTTTTATCATTGCCAACATCATATGTATCAAATTCTACGCCATGATCTGCTTCTTCTGAAATATCATTAAAAAATTCTGATAATCCGTTTATCAATGTTTCTTGTCCGTTTCTTTTAATTTCAATATCAAATATTTCAAAAATATATTGAACCTTTTCTACACCACATAGGGTATTAAAAAAGTTATATTCAGGATATCCTACAAATATTTTATCGAATAAAGACTGTTTCATTTATAATAGCTCTAATTTAAATAAATCTACGAATTCAGTTAAATTTAATTTTTTAATAGCTGCAGCTTTTTTCAATGCTAGATAATAATCATATGCTTCAACTATTCCTATAGCTTCTTTGCTGCTATCTGTTTTAAAAAAATATTTATATTTGTTCATTGAATTCTATTTATTATAAATATAAACCTAGTTCATAACTTTTTGAAATTATCTCTGTAGTATCCTCTAAAGTTTCAGCTAATTTACCAATTTCATGTTTTTTAAGATATAATTCTTGATTCAAAACGTTTATTGCAAATTTCTCCCATTTTTCAGGTTTTTCAAAATAAACAGCTTTTGCTGAATCTGCTGTTACATTAGCTGCGGATAATAATTGTTTGTATTGCATAGGAATTGTCTTTCCGCAAATTTTAAGTACCCCAACATTTGTATTTAATGGATCGTTCTTAAATTGATATGTAGAAATTTTAGGATTAATTTCAAAGTCCATATCACTCCATATCACTCCATATTTGTTTCTATATTTATCTGATATAGCCCAAGGCTTATTTACACTCTTTTTCATAATTTTTGTATTCTATTAGTAATTCGTTCTTTATTTTGATCCTTATGTTCTTGGGATATAAGTTGCTTCATTGGATGGGTACGATTGATGTGCTGTTCGTGTTTAGCAGTTATACTAGCTTGTTCCCAGGCTAATAATTCAGTATCAGAATTTTCTAAAAGAAATGTATCATTTAAATTCTGTTCATTCCATTGTATATAATAACAACCATATGAGTCGCGAACACAAATAGAGCCAGGGTATCTTTTCCTGACTCTATTTTGTATTTTTTCTATTTCTGGTAATTTGGGTCTTGCCATTATGCAATGATTATAGGAAGTTCTTCATTGTCTAACATGGCTTTGAATGGTATAGTAGATTCGATGTCTCCGGTGTCTACTAATTTTTTAGTAAGATCTCTATTGATAAATGCTTGTTTAGAAGTTCTTGCTGTATTTAAAAAAGATAATACACTCCTCCTTTCTAATAATACGTCATAAAAGGTTTGCTTTTTATGTGTAAATTGATTCATTATAACGCCTACGGAATGTTTTTCTTCTTTTTTGTTTATCCTTTCGGTAACTATTACTGTCTCTCCTTGATTATACATTATTCAATAATTTTAATGATTTTACTTGCCGATACGGCTTTTACTTCGTATTCTAATGTAGTAGATCCAAAATCTTTAACTACTTTAGCTTCTGCTTCTGTTACAGACATTGCTTCGACTAAATACATTTCAGTCACTTTCTTTTGCTTGCCGGTAGAATCATCTACCAATTGCACTTTTGCGGTGTAATAACCCATATTTGTTTTTATTTATTGTTTTACTTATTTTCTGCTACAGATACTTTTCTATAGTCAGTTACTATTTTTTTTACTTCTCCAATAGCTTTTCTTGCTCTGCCTTTAGCAGCTTTAGTTGTACCATTGTGATTTTCTTCAAATTCTGCAAATAAATCTTTCATTTGTTCGAATAATTCTTGTGATGTTGCCATAACTTTGTTTTTCTTTTTTATTAATTATTATTTATTATACTATTATTATAATGAAAATATTTTAATATTCCAAATTATCTCTATCATATTGTATCGATACTTCATATTCCCAATCCATAATTTGAGTTGCAGTATATAATGCCCAATCGTCATGTTTAGGATTATAATATATGTATACAGATGTATGTATTTTTGTAATTCCAACGCCTAATATTGCAACATTATGTGACCTAGAATTCATATATGCATCAACAACTTCATA
>CERN01001878.1_pt1 | contig 28748 bp, 26 predicted proteins | sample 530761 | NCBI WGS metagenome assembly CERN01 (sample SAMEA2620947, study PRJEB7988) | marine metagenome | isolation source: saline water (ENVO:00002010), including | reverse complement strand
TCGTTGAGCCTCGCGATCATTCCGATCCTGATTCTTTATCTGATTTTCTCCCGACAACTCATTCGCGGCCTGACATCTGGCGCGGTGAAATGAGTATGATTGTGACAGGAGCTTACCTAAATGGCTGATTTGAAACTGGACCAGATCCGCAAAAGCTATGGCGCTGTTGACGTGCTGCATGGCATTGATCTGGATGTGAAGGACGGAGAGTTCGTCGTATTTGTTGGGCCGTCGGGCTGCGGCAAATCGACGTTACTGCGTATCATTGCCGGTCTGGAAGATATCACCGGTGGTGATCTGATGATCGACGGGGATATCGTCAATACCAAAAGCCCGCGCGACCGCGGGATTGCGATGGTATTCCAGTCCTATGCGCTTTATCCGCATATGACGGTCTATAAAAATATGGCGTTCGGCTTGAAGCTTGCCAATCACGACAAAAGCGCGATTGACCAGCGGGTGCGAGAAGCCGCCCGCATTCTGCAACTGGACAAGCTGCTGGATCGTCGTCCTTCTGAATTGTCGGGCGGGCAACGTCAGCGTGTCGCAATTGGTCGCGCCATTGTGCGTCAGCCGAAAGTTTTCCTGTTTGATGAACCACTGTCGAACCTGGATGCGGCGTTGCGCGTTCAAACCCGTATCGAGATCGCCAAGCTGCATCAGGAACTAAAATCAACGATTGTCTACGTCACACATGATCAGGTCGAAGCGATGACGCTTGCCGACAAGATCGTTGTGATGAATGCCGGCAATGTCGAGCAGGTCGGATCACCGATGCAGCTTTATCATCATCCGCAAACACGCTTTGTTGCCGGTTTTATCGGATCGCCTGCAATGAATTTCACAACGGTTCATATTGATGCCGTCGAACAGGGCAAGGTAACCGTTACCGTGCCGGGAGGCGCCAAGGCTGTTCTGCCGTTTGACGTGCCCGCAGGTGATGTCGGCAAGGATGTCGAACTGGGAGTCCGGCCGGAGCATCTTTCACCGGGTGAGCAGGGGGATTTGTCGATTTCCGGCGAGGTCGATGTTGTCGAGAAGCTCGGCGACTCTACCTATCTGTACCTCAAGCTGGCGAATGGGGACCGCTTCACAGTTCGCGCGCCTGGCCACAGCCGTATTAAAATTGGCGAAACTCTCAGTGCCGCAGCCGAAGCCGGGGCTTCTCATCTGTTTGATGCCAACGGAAAGGCCTATGACAAGCTTCAATGCCCACCGGAATATAGTGCCGCCGAATAGAGTTTAGCTTCCAGATATTTAGACATGAAGGGGTAGCCGGTTTGGCTGCCCCTTTTTTATTTGCAAGCAGATGCGTTTGGGGCCCGAAATTCCGAAAAATTGTTGCAGAAGTTTAACTTGCAGAAAGTCCGGTTTCACGGCGAGAATTGAAACGAATTGTTCAAAAGAACGCAAAATGATCGATTTTGCTTTCGTTTCAACAGAGTTTCTTGCGATACTGGTGCTGTCCCGGAACGTTAGCAATGCCCTAGAATGCATTGACGCCGGACAGGGGAAGTGCCGTCACGTCAACAGAGAGGTAAAATAATGTCGAAAAAGCATGGCGCACTGCGCGGTTCTTTGCTGGGGCTTACTGCTCTTGCCGGAATGGCGATGCTTGGTGCAAACGCACAGGCTGAAGAGCTTCGTTTGCTGACCTGGGGTGGATATGCCCCGGATGACGTCGTCGAGATGTTTGAGAAAGAGACCGGAATCGACGTTGAAGTCACGCTTTCGAACAACGAAGACATGATTTCCAAACTGCGTGCTACCGGTGGTGGCGGTTTCGATCTTGCCCAGCCGTCCCAGGACCGCATTTCTGGTGCACAGCTCGAATATGGCATTTACAAGCCGATTGATCTTTCCAAGATTGATGCTGCGAAGTTCATTCCTTCGATGCTGGAAGCAACCAAGAAAAATACCACGCTTGATGGCGAGGTTTATGGTGTCCCACATGTCTGGGGGACCAGCGGCCTGATCGTTGACACGACCAAAGCTGGTGACGTCAAAGATTATACCGATCTTTGCAATGCCGATATTTCGGGCAAGGTTTCCTATCGCCTGAAACGTCCAACCCTGATCGGATTTGCTTTTGCAATGGGTATGGACCCGTTTGCGGCATATGGCGATGAAGCCAAGTATCAGGAAATTCTTGATGCGGTTGAGAAAAAGCTGGTTGAGTGCAAGCCAAACGTCAAAACCTATTGGGAAGGCGGCGATGCACTGCTTAACCTTGTGCGGTCGGGCGAAGTTGTTGCCGCAATGGCATGGGATACCGGTGGCTGGAAACTCAATAACGACAACGCCGATATCACGTTTGTTGCCCCTGCATCAGGTGCATTGGGCTGGATCGATACCTTCGTCTTGCCGCGCAAATCCGATAACGAAGATGCTGCTTACAAGTGGATCAATTTCGTCATGCAGCCTGAGATTGCTGCCAAAATCACCGCAAGTGCCGGTAACTTTACCGCATCCAAAGGTGCGGACGAGTTTGCGGATGACAAGCTGAAGGCGCAGTTCCAGGGAAGCTTCCCAGCCGAAGCCCTTGATAACATTAAATGGTATCCGACGGTTCCGGCTGGCCTGGAAACCCTTGAAGGCAAAACGCTTGATCGTGTGAAAGCAGCACAGTCGTAAGCCAAGTTGCTCTGATCCTGTTTGGATCGGATGATAATGTCCCCGGCATATGTTGCCGGGGACATTGCATTTTTTCATTTCTGCGATAGCCGGGTTCAAGCTGGCATCGGTAATTCATTTCAAGCAGGCTCCTATGGCAGATCAATTCGACCTTGAATGTCGTGACGTGGTCAAAAAGTTTGACGCTTTTACCGCGGTAGATTCGATTTCACTTACGATTCCCAAAGGGTCCTTCTTTTCTATTCTGGGGCCAAGTGGTTGCGGTAAAACCACGCTGTTGCGCATGCTGGCCGGGTTTCAGGCACCGACATCGGGCGATATCCTTATCAAGGGATCATCGGTGCTGGGTGTCCCGCCAAACCGTCGACCGGTGAATATGGTATTTCAGCATCTGGCGCTGTTTCCGATGATGAATGTTTCGGAGAACGTGGCATACGGACTGAAACGCCGTGGTGCTGATCGGGCTACAATCGAGAAAAAGGTCATTGATACACTGGCACGTGTCGGGTTGCCGGATTCCGGCCCCAAACAGATCAGTCAGCTTTCTGGAGGGCAGAAACAGCGTATCGCAATTGCTCGCTGCCTTGTGCTGGAACCAGCGGTGCTGCTGCTTGATGAGCCGCTCGGCGCTCTTGATCTCAAGTTGCGTGAGCATATGAAGGTGGAGCTCAAGCAATTGCAGCACGAGATCGGCACGACCTTTGTTTACATCACGCACGACCAATCCGAAGCCTTGGTAATGTCCGATCAGGTGGCCGTCATGAATGCAGGCCGGTTTGAGCAGGTTGGGGCTCCGCAGGATCTTTATTACAACCCGCATACGGCTTTCGTTGCCGGATTTGTTGGAGAAAGCAATCGCTGGAAGGGGACGGTTGGCATGACGCATGACGATCATATCGTTATCAATCTACCGACCGGTGGGGCCGTTCTGGCATCTCGCAAGACTCATCCAACACTGGCTGAAGGGCAACCTGTTGATGTTTTTGTCCGTCCGGAAGCCATCGCGATTGACGGGCAGGGCAAGACTGACAATGCGATTGCCGCAAAAGTTGACAATGTTCTGTTTAATGGTGCCGCCAGCAGTGTTCAGGTCCGCGATAAGGCAACGGGCCATGAAATGACGGTTGCGTTACCGCAAACGGGTGTTTTTGCCAATCTGAAATCCGGTGATCTGGTCAATTTGACCTGGGGGGCTGAACAGACCCGATGCTTTGTCGCAGCACAAAATCAAGAGGCGACAGCATGACAAATCCTGCATCCTCGGGCACTGGCGGGGCTGTTCGCTTTGGCGCGCTATTGCTGGCTATGCCCTTGTTGCTTTGGCTGTTTTTGCTGGTGATCCTGCCGCATGTCGACTTGTTGCTTGTGTCGCTGCGTGAACGGATTTCATATGGCAAGTACGAATTCAGCCTGATCAATTACACCGAGTTTTTTGTCGAGCCGCTTTATTGGAACACCTATGTTCGAACGGCGGTGATGTCGATCATGGCGACCGTACTTACGCTTTTGATCGGTTTTCCTGTTTCCTATTACATCGCCAAAGTCATGCGGGGCAAAGGCAAGAATGTTTTGTTCCTGCTATGTCTGATCCCGTTCTGGGTATCAGAGCTGGTGCGGACGTTTGGCTGGATGATTTTGCTGCGCGAAAGCGGTGTGATCAGCAATTTCCTGCAATGGGCCGGGATCGCCGATGGGCCTGTTGAGATGCTTTATAATGATGCCACCATCATGGTGGGGCTTGTATATACGTCGATGTTGTTCATGGTCGTGCCTCTTGTGTCAGTACTTGACAGCCTTGACGACAGTTTGATTGAGGCAGGCTATGACCTTGGCGGAAATGCATTCACGGTGACACGCGATATCGTCATTCCGCATGCCATGCCCGGAATCGCGTCAGGCTGCATCGTTGTTTTCATGCTGACACTTGGTAACTATCTGACCCCGAACCTTTTGGGCGGCAAGGATAGCCTTTGGTTTACCGAGCAAATCTATACACAGTTCATCACGCGGTTTAACTGGGAATCCGGATCGGCATTCGGGTTCCTGTTGCTGGTTCTGTCATCGATGATTGTTTGGATCGGTCTGAAGCTGAGCCGCCAGACACTTTCAGAAACCGTGAGCTGAGGGAGGAAACCGCCATGATTCCGAGCATTCCGCAGCCGCGCTTTTACAAAGGCATTTACGCAGGGTATATCGCTCTATTTTTCATCTACCTTAGTGCGCCGTTGATTGTTGTTGGTGTGTTTGCCTTCAATGATAGCTTGTTCCCGTCCATGCCATGGGAGGGAGGCACACTCAAATGGTTCTTTGGCAGCGACGGTCCGTATATCGGAATATTCAATGACGGCAAGTTGCTGGAAAGCGTTGGGGTTTCAGCCTTTGTCGCATTTTGGGTGACCTTGCTGTCGGTTACTGTCGGAACCTGCAATGCGTTCCTGTTTGAACGTGCGCAGTTTCCGGGAAAAAATCTGCTTTATGTGGTGGCGTTGTCGCCCTTGGTTATTCCCGGGGTCATATTGGGCATATCGATTCTGGTCTTTTCCAATGCCATTGCAAACGGAATTGAAGAAGCGATTGGATGGGATCTTGATTTCCTGCGACCGGGGCTGTTTCTGGTGATTATCGGACAATTTGCCTTTATCACTACGATAACGACGCTGGTGATTTCTGCGCGTCTTCGCAAATTTGACATCAGCCTGGAAGAAGCCGCACTTAATCTTGGTGCAACACGACAGGCAGCTCTTTGGACGGTTACCATCCCATTCCTGAAACCGGCATTGATCGGGGCGGGGATCGTTGCATTCCTGATGTCGTTTGAAAATTTCAACACAACACTGATGCTAGTCGGATCTGATGCGCCGTTGACCATTGCCATGTTTGACCGCCTCAAACAGGGATCAACACCGGTTCTGAACGCGCTGTCCCTGCTGCTTATGGTGGTTTCTGGCGGCTTGGCATTGCTTTCCGTTTTTGTTCAGCGTGACAGGAATTCCACCTGAGATTACAGCGTCAAGATGCAGCGATCCATGTTCGCAAATGAACATTGAACGGGTATCCTTTGGGTACCCGTTTTGCATATGCAAATGGAGTTGTTGCAATGCGTTGTTGCAAGTGCATGACTTTGTAATATTTGTGAAAGTGCCGAAAAATCTGGGGAAATGTTAAATGTGCGCATGTGAAAGACATTAATGCCATTCATCAGGATTGAAAGCCTTTGCAAGCTGTTCGATTTATGAGATGTTCATATGAACATTTGAAGGGGTCGAATACACAATAAAAATCAAAAACTGACAGTTTTTAAGGTCATTTCGCGCATCAAAAGTAAATTTCCGAAAACTGTCACTTGAGGAAACGTCCCCCTCGAATGAAAACGAATGCGTTGTGTCGACCGATCAACAGGCGGTTGGCGCGAACGAGTTTTTATTTGGGAGATAGAAGATCATGTTTCGCAAAACCCTGATGGCAGCAGCAGCTGTGTTCGCACTGGGCGGCACAGCGAATGCTGCGACCGAGATCACCTGGTGGCATGCCATGGACGGCGCACTGGGCGATGTCGTCAATCAGATCACTGCCGACTTCAACGCCAGCCAAGACGAATATCAACTGGTTGCTGTGAACAAAGGCGGTTACGAAGACACGATGACGGCCGGTATTGCTGCTTTCCGCGCGAAAAACCAGCCGAACATCATCCAGATCTTCGATGCCGGTGCTGCAACCATCATTAACGCCAAAGGCGCTGTTAAACCGGTTCAGGACCTTATGCAGTCAAATGGTGTCAAGTTTGACATCAATGATTACATCCCGGGGGTTCGCTACTTCTATGCCGATTCCGACGGCAAGATGATTGGCATGCCGTTCAACAGCTCGACCCCGCTGCTTTATTTCAACAAAGATGCGTTGGCCAAAGCCGGTGTTGAGGTGCCGAAAACCTGGCAGGAATTCGAAGAAATCGCACCGAAGCTGAAAGAAGCCGGTTTCGAAGGCCTTGCCGAGTCACACAGCCCGTGGATCTTCTTTGAAAACTTCATGTCGCGTCACAACCTTCAGATGGCAACCGCCAACAATGGTTATGATAGCACGGATGTTGAACTTCTATACAACAATGACGCGCTCAAAGATCACTGGAAGCACGTCAAAGAATGGAAAGATGCCGGTTATTTCGGTTACTATGGCCGCGCATGGGGCGCCAACCAGGACGCCTTCCTGCAGCAGAAAGCCGCAATGTGGCTCGGTTCTTCCGGCTCGTTCGGTGGTCTGAAAAAATCTGCACAGTTTGAATTTGGCACTTCGACCCTTCCATATTGGGAAGGCGTTGGTGACGCGCCGAAATCGACCTTCATCGGTGGTGCCTCGCTGTTCGCATTCTCTGGCCACAGTGCAGAAGAAGATGCCGGCGTTGCCAAATTCTTCGAGTTCCTGACCAAACCGGAAACCCAGTTCTACTGGCACAAAGAAACCGGTTATGTTCCGATCACCACCGCGGCCTACGAACTTGCCAAGAAAGAAGGCTACTATAACGAAAGCCCGGACGCCGAAGTCGGCATTCAGCAGCTTTCCGAAGAAGGTGGAGAGTGGACCAAAGGTTATCGCCTTGGTTTCTACGTTCAGATCCGTGAAGTCATCTATCGCGAAGTCGACAAGATGATGAATGGTGAAGCAACCATCGATCAAGCTTTTGTTACGATCGAGGAAGAAGGCAATGCGCTTCTGAAACGCTTCCACGATACCTATTCGAACTAAGCATTATCTCGCTGACAGGGCGGCTTTTACCGGCCGCCCTGTTTTTCGATTCCTGGACCGGTCTTGGGGTTGCGTCAGCAATGAAACGCGTACAATTCGGGCACAGCCCGGTGCCATACTTTTTTGTGGCACCACAAATTCTGATTATTGCGATATTTTTCCTGTGGCCTGCCGCACAGGCAGTTTATCAGTCTTTCCTGCTTGAGGACGCCTTTGGCATGTCCTCGCAATTTGTTTGGTTCCGAAATTTTGAGGATGTGCTTTCGAGCAGCAGCTGGCTGAAGTCAGCCATTTTCACAGCTGTCTTTTCCTTCCTTGTGGCATTCATTTCCATCGCGATTTCGCTGTTTCTTGCCGTTCGGGCCGATGAAGTGATCCGTGGAGCCAAATCATATAAAACGCTTTTGATGTGGGGATATGCCGTTGCGCCGCCCGTGGCGGGCTTGCTGGGCAATATGTTGTTCAACCCTTTGATGGGCGATCTATACAAGCTGTTCAACAGCTTCGGGTTTGAGTTCAATCACATCCAGAATGCCAATGATGCGGCATTTGTCGTGACACTGATTGCCGTGTGGAAACAGGTCAGTGTGAATTTCATTTTCTTCCTGTCAGGTTTGCAGGGAATTCCGAAATCGGTAACTGAAGCCGCCACGCTGGATTGCAAAAGTGCGGAACGTCGTTTCTGGACGATTACCTTCCCTCTGCTGGCGCCAACCACATTCTTCCTGATGGTGATCAACCTGACCTATGCGTTCTTTGAAACGTTCGGGATCATCGATGTTTCCACCAAGGGATCACCGGGCGGTGCGACAGCAACCCTTGTTTACAAGGTTTATGTCGACGGATTCCTTGGAGCGGATATGGGCGGTAGTTCGGCGCAATCCGTGCTGCTTATGATCATGGTCAGCGTGCTGACTGTGTTCCAGTTCCGATTTATCGAACGCAAAGTGCATTATTAGGGGGGACGCGTCATGTATCAGTCAAAATGGCGTTCTATTACCAATCATGTGATCCTTATTCTTGGATCGCTCTTTATGATCTTGCCGGTATGGATTGCGTTCGTTTCATCGACCCATACGCGTGAATTTCTGTTCCAGAACGGCTTGCAGTTCTGGTTTGGCGGACATTTCCTTGAAAATTATGGCGCGATCCTGTTTGACACGGCAGCAACAAAAGGCCGTGTTACGGCGCTTGAAATGCTGTTTAACAGCATGGTTCTTGGACTTGGCTTTGCGATTGGCAAAGTCATCATTTCAATGATGGCGGCATATGCGATCGTCTATTTCCGCTTCCGGCTTGCGGTGCCGATATTCTGGGTCATTTTCTCGACCCTTTTGCTGCCTCTTGAAGTGCGAATTGTGCCATCCTACGAGGTGGTATCAAGCCTTGGGCTACTCAATACCTATACCGGCTTGATCCTACCGCTGATTGCGTCGGCAACAGGTACGTTTTTCTTCCGTCAGTTTTTCCGGTCTGTTCCGGATGAGCTTTTGGAAGCCGCGCGTCTGGATGGGGCAGGGCCGCTTCGTTTCTTCATCGATATCCTGGTGCCGCTTTCGGTCACCATGATTGCTGCGATCTTTATCATCATGTTTGTGGTTGGCTGGAACCAGTATCTTTGGCCGTTGCTGATGACTACTGATGATCAGCTTTACACCATCGTGATCGGGATCAAGCAGGTTTATAATTCGCTTTATGAAGGCGGCCAGATTCCGCAGTTCCCCAAGGCATTTGCACTGACAATCATGGCAACCATCCCGCCGGTACTGGTGGTGGTGATTTTCCAGCGAATGTTCGTAAAAGGTCTGGTCGAAACCGAAAAATAGGCTCGATCAACCATTTGATATCAGTGATTTAAAGATACACAGATCCGCATACAGGATACGAAAATGGCAACTGTTACCCTTAATCGGGCTGAAAAAACCTATGACAACGGCTTCAAGGCTTTGCATGGTATCGATCTTCATATTGGTGACGGGGAATTCACCGTTCTGGTCGGCCCGTCGGGCTGTGGCAAATCAACACTTCTGCGAATGATCGCGGGCCTTGAAAGCATTACAGGTGGCGAGATCAAAATCGATGACCGGGTTGTCAACAATGTTGCGCCAGCTGATCGTGACATCGCGATGGTGTTTCAGAACTATGCGCTTTATCCGCATATGACCAACTATGCCAACATGGCATATGGTCTTAAAAATCGCGGATACAGCAAGGTGGAAATCGACACCCGCGTTCGAGATGCCGCCAAGATTCTTCAGCTTGACGATTATCTGGAACGCAAACCGCAGCAGCTTTCGGGCGGGCAGCGCCAGCGTGTGGCAATGGGGCGTGCAATTGTGCGCGAACCAAAGGTTTTTCTGTTTGATGAGCCGCTGTCGAACCTTGATGCAAAGCTTCGTGTCGATATGAGGCTTGAGATCAAGAACCTTCAGCAACGTCTTGGAATTACGTCAGTTTATGTGACGCATGATCAGGTCGAAGCCATGACACTGGCAGATCGCCTGATTGTCATGAATGCTGGCGTTGCCGAACAGATTGGTACGCCGATTGAAATATATGAAAAACCGGCCAGCCTCTTCGTCGCGAGCTTCATCGGATCGCCGTCAATGAACTTCCTGAACGGGACGGTTTCGGATGACAAAAGCCACGTCGTTATCGGCGATGGCAGCAAGATTGATCTTGATCATCAGATCGAGGCCGGTCGCGAACTGGTGGTCGGTGTCCGTCCAGAACACTTTACCCTGACTGTCGATGGCAGTGGTGCATTGAAGGCCAGGGTTCGAATGATTGAGTCGCTTGGTGCGGAAACGCTGGTCTATCTTGAATTCGGTGAAAAGAATGAGAGTGTAACGTTGCGCATGCAGGGCACGCATCAGTTTGCCAAAGGACAGGAACTGGCACTTTCGACCACAACCGATCAGGTGCATCTGTTTGACAGGGACAGTGGCAAGCGTCTCTGATCTTGATTTGATCTCTGGTTCGTCGCAAGACGGTCTGCAGCGGCCCCGGTGCGTCGATCGTGCCGGGGCTGTTTTTTAGACGGAAGGAATGCGTAACCGGGTTAATTTTGTCCTTGTTTCGATACAGCCAAGCAGGTAGTTCCTTGGCCATACAACGCAGGAGCATCATGTGAACGCCGAACAGAAACAGGTTCTTTATCAGGAAGCTGAAAAAGAACTGATCAGCATCACTCAGGGTGAAACCAATGTCACCGCGTTGATGGCGACAATCAGCTGTATTCTTGCACAAAAGTTCGACTATTATTTCTGGACTGGCTTTTATATCGTTGATCCAGCGAAAGAAAATGAACTGGTCGTCGGGCCTTATCAGGGGACTTTGGGGTGCCTGCGCATTCCGTTTGGTCGCGGTGTTTGCGGCACAGCTGCTGCGACGCTCAAAACCCAGGTTGTTGAAGATGTTCACGCTTTTCCGGGGCATATCGCCTGTGACAGCCGGTCGAACTCCGAGATTGTCGTGCCAGTGCTTAATGCGCAAGGACAGTTGATTGCGGTGCTCGACGTCGATAGTGTCGAGACTGGTTCGTTCGACGATACTGATCGCATCGCACTTGAAACTTTAATGCAGCGCATTTTTGCGCAATGATAACTCACCAGTTTCGTTCATACGAAACGGCGGACAACACAAACTTTGGAAGATAACCCATGGCTGGCAGTGTCAATAAAGTCATTCTCGTCGGGAACCTCGGCCGCGATCCTGAAATTCGTTTCACCCAGGCTGGCAAAAAGATTGCCAATTTCAGCATTGCGACCTCGGAACAGTGGCGAGACCGCCAGTCGGGCGAGCGTCGCGAGCGCACCGAATGGCATCGCATCGTCGTTTTCAACGAAGGTTTGGCCGATGTGGTCGAACGCTTTGTGAAAAAAGGCAGCAAGCTTTATATCGAAGGCCAGCTTCGCACCCGCAAATGGCAGGGGCAGGACGGCAAGGACAATTACACCACTGAAATCGTGCTTGAAGGCTTCAATTCGAACCTGACCATGCTCGACAACCGCGGCGAAGGCGGCGGCATGGGTGGCGGCGGCGCAAGCTCTGGCGGCAGCTATGGATCGGACAATGGTGGCGGTTATGGCGGCGGATCGGATGCCGGTTGGGGCAATGGTAGCTCGTCAGGCGGCGGTTCTGCGCCTGCCGGAGCACCGGATCTTGATGACGAAATTCCGTTCTAAGACGCGGTTGGTTGCAAGACTTGTTGATGCCCTCGGGAACCTGCTTTTTCGGGGGCATTTTTGTTCATGCCAGAAGAGTGCATCTGAATAAGCCACCCAGCCGATCTTCCGGTTCCCAGCCTCGCATCTGAGAAAAGTAGCATTCCCATGACATCGAATGGCAAGTTGACCCTTGATTTCATAAAGCAGCAGGCAGAAGAAGAACAACTAATACCGACGAACTTCAAGCAGGTGAAGCTGACAAAGAAGTTTCTGTTGCCGCACATCCGGGAATTGCAAGACGACATGCTAAGTCTGAGATTGCAGTTTGATCGTGAGTTTGAGCAGGCCCGGCACCCGAAAAAAGGCGAATATCCCAAGGGATACTGCTATGAAATCACCAAAGGCGTCAAAGAGCTTTTGGTGCATGAGTTGCAGGCACCAAAGACCTTGGGGATTGGCGCGTTACGAGACTTTTGTCTGAATGGTGGACTAGCCAAACGTGTTTGGGGCAATCTTCGACACGAATATTTTCAGAATGCTTTCCAGTTCGGCGATCTTTATGTCGATGTTTCCAATGACACAGTGACGATCACCAAGCCAAAGGTGGAAATCCTTCCGCTGGCCAAAGCCCGCTTCTATTCGATCTCGGACTATGACATCTATGCCGGGCTCGCAGAGAAATACTGGAAGGGTAATATCTATCCAAACCGGCTTTTGCCTGAATTGGCTGTTTTGTTCCCGATTTTCTTTGTTTCGGCGGACGGGAAGCTCGAAGCGCATGCGAATTACCAGACGATCCTGTATCGCAATATGCAACTCGATTTCGCGTTAGCGGAGAGGTTTCTGACCAAGGGCAGGTTTCAAGATCGGGTATTGCCTGAAAACCATGCCAAACGCCTGATATCCGAGTTCGGCGGTCTTGAAATGCCGGTATCAAATGATGACCTTAAAAGACACTTCGCCGCCGCCCGGCAAAGCGAATTACGGCTGGATGCTGTTCGTTGTCAATTGCTGCTTGATCAGGCGCGAGCAATTTGAAATTGTTGTAACTTCAAACATATAATGTGTTCGTTTGAACATTTGCGCGGTATTCAAATCCGGGAATATAAATTTGGTCGGACCGATCTTTGGTAACCCGGACATGGGTAGAAACTACATCGTGCAGGACTGTGTCTATGCCGTCATCCGCAACGATGCCGGTGAGGTTGCGGTTGCGCGCACTCCCAAAGGCGTGGTTCTCATCGGGGGCGGGGTCGAGCGTGGCGAAAGTGAGCGTGATGCCTTGCATCGCGAAGCATATGAAGAATCCGGTTACAGGATAGATATTCGCAATCGTCTTGGAATTGCTTCACAATATGTCAGCAATTTTACCAAAGGCCGGTTTCGGCTCAAGCGTGGTGTGTTCTTCCTGTGCGAGTTCACTGAACGACTTGGGCCGCCAGTTGAACCGGATCATGAACTGATCTGGCTTGCCTATGATGATGCGCATCAAAAATTGATCCGGCCATTTCATCGTTGGGCGCTTGAAGTAGGATTTGCGGGAGAGCAGGCATCGCCTTAACCGCAACACTTTTTATATTTCTTGCCCGAACCACAAGGGCAGGGATCATTGCGACCAATGTTGACGGAGTTAAGAACAGTTTTTAGGTTTCCTTGTTCGGGAAATTTACCATCTATATAAAGCCAGTTCCCGTTGCGGCGTTCAAATCGGGATATTTCGTGCAAGACATGATCGGTACCTCTATCGCGAAACCGGGCAACGAATTCGACAATGCCATTCTGATCAAGAATACCGCCTTTATCCGTCGCAATGATTTCCAGTCCAGTCCATTCGCATCTGTCCGACCTGATCTGATCCTGATCAAATCCTGATGCCTTTTCCGGAGCCAGTGTTGCCAGAAGGTAATCCGCGTCTCGGCAAACAAATGCGCTGTAACGAGCGCGCATCAATTGTTCGGCAGTTGAGGCTTTTCGCTTTCCAGCCAGGATTGCCCCGCAGCAATTGTTGAAACTTTCGCCTTTTCCACAAGGGCAGGGGCCTATGGCTGCAGGTTTATGCATCGCACTTCACAACTGTCCATTGGTCACATAAATCATTGTCGCTCAAACGCATTGTTAATGTCGTGTCATACCAGCCCCAACAGGAGCGGATATCGACCCGTCCCATTATCACATTTTATGGGATGCCTTAAAACGCTGCAAAAAACAATCAGTATGCCTTCTTTTTGCCGTATATCGATTTTAGCGTGAAGATATTGGTATTGATAATTCCCGACTGCGTTTATCGGGTAAATTATGTAAAATACTGATATTGAAAGTTAAATATAGCTGAAATCCAGTCAGGTTTATCTTGACGAATTTAGTCGGATTTAGGTATATTAACTTTTGCGGGTGGGGGCCCAATGGCACCGCCGGATGATGTTCCGGCCTAATGGCGGACATGTAAATTGTCGATTTGCTTCGAGGAAGGAAGAGACACGATGAATATACGTTATCTTTGCGTCTGCTGTCCTCTCCCATAGGGCCTATGGGATGAAATTGCGACCGGACGAAACCATTTCCCAAAATGAATGCCGGTCGTCCACGTGATTTAAGTCACAACTGACAGTGTTTGCGCGTCATCTAAAGTCTGTTTGAATTCGTAGGAAGAATTGTCAGGCGTGGTGCGTAAACCTCTCTGGAGGACATGATATGAGCACGATTAAATTACCTGCAGTACCGCAGGACGACGGTTTCTCCGGTTACCTGAGACAGGTCTGGAAGTTTCCGATGCTCAGCGTAGACGAAGAATATATGCTTGCACGCCGCTATCACGAGCATGACGACACGGATGCAGCTCACAAGCTGGTCACAAGTCACTTGCGTCTTGTTGCGAAAATTGCGTTCGGCTATCGGGGCTATGGCCTTCCAATGGCTGATCTGGTGGCCGAGGGCAATACTGGCCTTATGCGGGCTGTTCAAAAATTCGATCCGGAACGTGGTTTCCGTCTGTCGACCTATGCAATGTGGTGGATCAAGGCGGCAGTGACCGAATATATCCTTCACAGTTGGTCGATGGTGAAACTTGGCACCATGGCAGCGCAGAAAAAGCTGTTCTTCAGCCTTCGTAAAGCCAAAAAGCAGCTTAACATCTATGACAATGGCGAACTGTCACCCGAACAGGCAGATGCCGTTGCCGAGAAGCTTGGCGTGACCGGTAAAGAAGCGCTTGAAATGAACCGTCGCCTTGCAGCGCGTGATTTCTCGCTTAACACACCAATGCCGAAAGACGAAGGCATGGAGTATCTTGATACTCTGTCGTCTGATGCACCAAGCCCGGAAAGCATCGTTGCAGATGCCGAGGAGCGTGTTTTACATAACGACATGCTGAAAAGCGCGATGGGTGAGTTGCCAGAGCGTGAGCGTGAGATTATCGAAGCCCGTTTCCTGAGTGATGATCCGATTACGCTTGAAAAACTTGGCGAACGCTTTGGCGTAAGTCGCGAACGTGTTCGTCAGCTTGAGGCGCGCGCATTCAAAAAAATTCAGGAATCTGTTCTGACGCAGCATGCTGCAGCGTGATCAGATTTCCACTAATCGATCAAAAGGCGGCATCTTCTGATGTCGCCTTTTTGTTTTCGTGAGGGTTGAATTTACCTACGTAAAGCGCGCGAGCGGGTAATGATGTCTTTGGTTTTGTCCCAAAGCCTGTAGTCATCAAGCTGCACGAAAGGCACCCAGCGGGCATCGGCAGCATCGCCGCCAGTCTTTAAATCGGTTTCTTGTGCTTCGGCGACAAAGTCGATCAGGGTATAGTGATATTGAACCTGCCCATTGCCATCTGGCGTGATCAGGTCGACTGTATCAATCAGAACCGGGGTTGATACGATGATACCGGCTTCCTCCAGGACTTCCCGCCGAACCGCATCACGCAATGTTTCACCAAGCTCCTGTGCGCCGCCGGGAATGCTCCAACTGCCTTTACTTGGCGCCTTGCCCCGTTTGATCAGTAAAACATTTTCGTCATTCCAAATAACAGCACCAACTCCGATGATCGGTCTGGCAAGGTAATCTCGCTTATCGTCTATATCAGACATCATCCTCATCTTCTATGTCTTCATCCGGATCAGGAACGTCATGGGCGACTTTTCCTGTCATTTCCCGCGCCCTTATGGCAGGTCGGCCAAGAAACTGATCTTCGGATTCCGGACGCAAAGACATCACGAAATCGACTGCTGGCGCGTCACCCAGGGCAAATTGACGTGCAGTTTTATAATCGGGCGCTGTTACCTTCGCTGTGCGGATACCGACAGAGCCATTATCATCGTATATGTATTCAACAATCCAGACCTGCAAAACAACTCCTTTTCAATGGCGGTTGATGCCGCCTGTTTTGTTTGGTTGCGCCACAAACTTGAATGCTGCTATCACTCTATAAATAGGAACTTTCCAGCTTAATAGTCGCAGCATTGCCATACTGTTAATGACAAATGGTGAATGCAAATATGTATTACAGGTCAAAAGATGTAATGCGATGTCTCTTCACAGGTGATCAATGACCGCCAATCACGATAACCAACATGATTCGGATAGCGAAAACGCCGGACATGCCCTTCCCAGTCCGGGCTTTTTTGCCCGTGTGCGTGCCTATTTTCTGACAGGCGTTCTCGTCAGTGCGCCACTTGTTATAACATTTGGTCTGGCATGGTGGTTTATAGAATTCGTCGACAGTAAGGTCATGCCGCTAATTCCGGGGCATTACAACCCGGTCTATTACCTGCCCGAAGGTTATCAGGAATACGGTATCCCGGGATTTGGTTTGTTGGTGATCCTGATTTTCATTACGGTTGTCGGCTGGTTCACCACCAACTTTGCCGGACGCGCGCTGATCAAGCTTTATGAACGTATTCTGGCGCGTATTCCTGCGGTTCGCAGCATTTATGGCGCGGTCAAACAGATACTTGAAACGGTGCTGGCCAATCAGTCAAATGCATTCCGTCAGGCTGTTTTGCTGGAATATCCGCGCCGCGGCATGTGGGCTATTGGCTTTATTACCGGCGAGACAAAGGGTGAAGTGCAGAACCTGACGGAAGATACGGTTATCAATATCTTTTTGCCAACCACACCAAACCCGACATCGGGGTTCCTTTTGTTCGTGCCACGCCGGGATATCGTGATCCTTGATATGACGGTCGAAGAGGCGATCAAAATGGTTATGTCAGGCGGGATTGTTACACCAACTGATCGTCGCAGTGCTGAACTTCAGGCCAAGCCGCGTGTTTCCGCAAAGACATACGAAGACGTAGATGTTTTGCGTGAAAAAGAAAACATACCGGTTCTGGTTTCCAAACATCCCGAACCGGGGAACGAGAATACCGATGACAAAAGCCGCGAGGATGCGTAAAGCGGTTTAATGGAAAACAAAAAACAAGGGCACCGCAATTTGCAAGCGCCCTTGTTTTTTAGCCGGACCGGAAATAGCGAACGGCTTCGTCGCGCTCGAAAAGATACAGCAACAACCGCAATGCCTCGCCGCGCGGCTTTTGCAGATCGGGATCAAGTTCGACAATCAGTCGGGCATCATCACGTGCAATTGCAAGCAAATCCCCATGCATCTCGAGACTGGCTAGGCGATAGGCTTGCAAACCGCTTTGCCGGGTGCCCAATACTTCGCCAGCGCCTCTCAAACGAAGGTCTTCTTCGGCAATGATAAAACCGTCTTCGGTTTCGCGCATGATTTTCAGGCGAGCTTTTGAAATTTCGCCTAATGGTGAACCGTAAAGCAGCAGACAGGTTGATGCCGCGTCTCCACGTCCGATCCGTCCGCGTAGCTGATGCAGCTGTGCCAACCCAAAACGTTCAGCATGTTCTATGACCATGATTGTCGCTTCCGGGACGTTGACACCAACCTCAATCACGGTGGTTGCGACAAGAATTGACAGATCACCGTGGGCGAAGCGTTCCATCACGGTGTCCTTGTCCTTGGCTTTCATTTTGCCGTGGATAAGCCCGACACGACTTTCGCCAAAAAGTTCGACCAGAATGCGATAACGTTCTTCTGCTGCCTGCAGGTCAAGGATTTCGGAATCCTCGACCAACGGGCACACCCAGTAAATCTTGGTCCCGGTGCGCATGGCGCGCCCGATGCCTGATATCACGTCATCCGCTTTGTCAGCGGGTAGGACACGTGTATCAACGGGCTTTCTTCCTGGTGGTTTTTCATCCAATCGCGATACTTCCATATCTCCAAAGGCCGTTAGGGTCAGGGTTCTGGGGATAGGTGTTGCCGTCATGACCAGGACGTCGACAGCCTGTCCCTTGCCAGCCAGCATCAAACGTTGATGGACGCCAAATCGATGTTGTTCATCGACAACGGCGAAAGCCAGATTGCGGAATTTCACGTCTTCCTGAAACAGTGCATGTGTACCAACGGCAATCTGAAAAGTGCCATCTGCAAAACCTTCGAGCGCAGCTTTACGACTTTTGCCTTTATTACGACCCGTCAGGATTGCGCAGGTCACACCGATCTTTTCAAGAAGCGGGGTGATCGTTTCAAAATGCTGACGGGCAAGAATTTCAGTCGGCGCCATCAAAGCAGCCTGACTGCCTGTTTCGATTGCATTCAGCATGGCCATCAGGGCGACAACCGTTTTTCCCGAGCCAACATCCCCCTGAAGCAGGCGTAGCATGCGTCCGTTGCCACCCATGTCTTCGTAAATGTCTTTCAGTGCGCGTTGCTGCGCACCTGTCATGGCAAAGGGAAGTTCTGCTTCAAGTGCCTTGCGCAAACGGCCATCACCGTTTGTTGCTCGTCCGCCCAGCTTCCGCATCTTTGCTCGAATAAGCGCAAGGGCAAGCTGGTTTGCCAGCAGTTCGTCATAGGCAAGTCGTTTGCGGGCAGGGTGGTCAGGTGACAGGTCGCCATCATTTTCAGGGTTATGAACCTGATGCAGGGCGGACTTCAGATCAGGCCATTTGTGCCGTGCCTGTAGGGCGGGGTCATGCCATTCCGGGAGCTCCGGTACCATCGCAAGAGCCGCACGAGTTGATTTGGTAAGAGTTTTACCCGTGACACCAGCTGACATCGGGTACACAGGCTCCACGGTTTGAATTTCATCACGCTCGGCCTCGGTACCAATTCGGTCAGGATGGGTGATCTGGTATTCACCGCGATAATGATCAATTTTGCCCGAGATGATACGCTTTTCACCAACCGGCAGAACTTCGTTCAGATATTTGGCCCTGGCATTGAAAAATGCCAAAACCAGAGGGCCACTTTGAGTTTTGCAAATGACCCGATACGGGCGGCGCCGATTTGGCGGTGCATCATGGCGTTCGATCCAGACATCCAGCGTAACAATCGATCCATCAATTGTTTCTGTTAGAGGCGGAGAAAAACGTCGATCAATCAGCCCCGATGGCAGATGCCACAGCAAATCGACCACATGTTCGCCGCCGATCAACCGCGCAAGCAAAGGCTTCAGGCGCGGACCAATGCCGGGCAGGCTGTCGATTTCAGCAAAAAGCGGGAACAATATTTCCGGGCGCATGACGGTTTCGTTGTGTTTTCGGATAAGAACGTTAATAGAACAAATCGGTTTAGGTGCTGGGTATACAACAAAATTATCGTGCGACAACCGACAAGTCACGAGCCAATGCAAATTGGATGGATGACAGCATGGACCAATTGGCGAATTTACCGTACAAACCATGCCACAAAAGACAAACTGTGCCTTTGGTTTTATGCCGATGCACAGTGATCAGAAAAGACAGGAGATGAACGTGAGTATCGACAGCAAAGAACTTGAAGTCCGACGCAAGAAATTGCTGTTTCGCGGCGGCCATCGCGGTACCAAGGAAAACGATATCCTGATCGGTCGTTTCATGGAGGCGCACCTTGCCACCCTGTCAGAAGAACAGCTCGAACGTTTTGAAATCCTGATGAATGATGTTCCCGATGCCGATTTCTTTAAGTGGGCAACGGGCAAAGAGCAGGCACCGGAGGAATATGATACCGACGTGCTGCACATGATTCAGGAACTTAGCAACGCCAGATAAGAAATTGAATAAATTAAAAGAAATCATTTCAACAAAAGGTCGCAAGCGGCTGTGTGGCGTTCCCGAGGGTGCCGACGCTTTATTGTTGCGCGAATTGCTGGATGCATTGGCAAACGACGCCACAATCCTGCATATCGTGCGCGATGACAAACGCATGGCCCAGCTTGCCGAGGCACTTGCTTTCTTTGCGGGCGAGGTCGAAGTCTTAACCTTGCCGGCGTGGGATTGCTTGCCCTATGACCGGGTTTCACCGATTGCCGAAGTAACGGCACGCAGGGTTGAAACATTGACGACACTGGCTGAGGATATCAAACCGGCCAGCGGGCAGGGACGTATCGTTCTGGCAACAGCAGCGGCAGTCATGCAGCGCGTCCCGCGGGTAGATGTTATGCGCGATGGCAAACTGACCTTTAAATCAGGACAGGAGCATTCGCGCGCCGATCTGACCGGCTATTTTGATCGGATGGGCTATAACCGTGCCGAACAGGTTATGGAGCCCGGTGATTACGCGGTTCGCGGCGATATTGTTGATATCTTTGCGCCGGGTATGAAAGAGCCTGTGCGACTTGATTTCTTTGGTGACGAGATCGAAAGCATTCGCCGGTTTGACGTTGAAACCCAGCGCACGGTCGGACGGATCAACGAAATCGCCCTTCTGCCCGTTGGCGAAGTGTTTCTGGATCACGAAAGCATTTCCCGGTTCCGCAGCGGATATCGCGAACTTTTTGGCGTCGTATCGCAAACTGATCCACTTTATGAATCGATCAGTAACGGCTTGAAATATGGTGGCATGGAGCATTGGCTGCCGTTGTTCCACGACGGTATGGACACTGTATTTGCCTATCTTCCGGGTGTAATGGTCAGCCTTGATCATCAATATGGCGAGGTCATCGAAAACCGCCTTGAGATGATTGACGATTATTATCAGGCACGCCTGAATATAAAGGGCGGCGGGCTTTCGGGGGACAATGTTTATAAACCTGTGCCGCCCGAGCGGCTTTACCTTGATCAGGCCGAATTTGACCGGATGCTGAATGATCGCACGGTTCTAGAACTTTCACCTTACTACGAAGAAGAAAGTGCTGAGCGTGCCGTTTTTGACATGGGGGCGCGTCCTGGGCGCGACTTTGGTGATGTTCGGGCACGGGCCGATACCAATCTTTATGATGAATTGCGTGATTTCATCGTCGCCCAACGTGGAAAGAATCAACAGGTTGTTATCGCAGCTTATTCCGATGGATCACGTGACCGTATGGTTTCGGTTCTGCGCGAACATGGTGTTGCAAAGGTTGTTACGGCAGAATGCTGGGAAGATGTTACGGACGATCTGACGCCAGAACAGCTTGCTGTTGTTATTCTCGATCTTGAACACGGGTTCCGCCGTGAAGGTCTTTGGATACTTTCGGAACAGGATATTCTTGGCGATCGTATGAGCCGTCCAGGCGGACGACGTCGCAAGGCTGAAAACTTCCTGCGTGAGGCATCCGAGATTTCAGAGGGGGACCTTGTCGTCCATCTTGACCACGGGATCGGTCGTTATCTTGGTCTTCGGACCGTTACGGCGGGTGGTGCGCCTCACGATTGTCTGGAACTGGAATATGATGGCGGCGACAAGCTTTTTGTTCCGGTTGAGAATATCGAAGTTCTATCGCGCTATGGCTCGGACGAGGGGCTGTCGATCCTTGATAAACTTGGCGGCGTCGCCTGGCAGGCCCGCAAGGCCAAATTGCGCGAGCGCATTCGCGATATGGCAGGCAAGCTGATAAAGGTTGCCGCCGAACGCCATCTGCGCAAAGGGGCGGCCTTGACCGCCCCCGAGGGAAGTTATGACGAATTCTGTGCAAGCTTCCCGTTTGCTGAAACCGAAGATCAGGCACGTGCCATTCGCGATACGCTTGACGATCTGGCCGCAGGAAAGCCGATGGATCGTCTTGTATGCGGGGACGTTGGCTTTGGCAAAACAGAGGTCGCATTGCGCGCAGCCTTTGCCGCCGTAATGTCGGGCAAACAGGTTGCGATTGTTGCACCGACCACATTGCTATGCCGTCAGCATTACCTGACCTTCAAGCAGCGCTTTGACGGGCTTCCGGTGCGGGTAGAGCAACTGTCGCGTCTGGTGACCGGCAAGAATGCCAAGCTGGTCAAGGACAACCTTGAAAGCGGGCATGTAGACATCGTGTGTGGGACACACGCGCTTTTGGGTAACGGTGTAAAGTTCAAAGATCTTGGGCTTCTGATCATCGATGAAGAGCAGCATTTCGGCGTCAAGCATAAGGAACGCCTGAAAGAGCTTAAAACCGATGTCCATGTGCTGACATTAACAGCGACGCCGATCCCACGCACATTGCAGCTTGCACTGACCGGGGTAAAAGAACTTTCGATTATTGCAACCCCGCCGGTCGACCGTCTTGCTGTTCGGACTTATATCACGCCATATGATCCGGTTGTCGTGCGCGAAGCGATATTGCGTGAACGTCATCGTGGCGGGCAAATCTTCTATGTCTGCCCACGGGTCAATGAACTTGGACGGGTTGCCAAGGAACTTGAAACACTTGTGCCTGAAATCAAGTTTGACGTTGCACATGGCCAGATGGGGCCTCGTGACCTTGAACAGGTGATGACCGATTTCACTGATCGCAAATTTGATCTGTTGCTTGCGACCAATATTATCGAGTCCGGCATCGATGTTCCGAACGCCAATACCATGATCATACATCGCGCCGACATGTTTGGTTTGGCGCAGCTTTATCAGTTGCGCGGGCGTATCGGTCGATCAAAACAGCGTGCCTATGCCTATCTGACATTGCCAAATGGCAAGAAGCTTACAGCAACTGCATTAAAGCGACTTGAAGTCATGCAGACGCTTGACAGTCTTGGTGCCGGTTTCAATCTTGCCAGCCATGACCTTGATATACGCGGGGCAGGGAACCTGCTTGGCGAGGAACAATCCGGTCATATCAAGGAAGTCGGGATCGAACTTTATCAGCAGATGATCGAAGAAGCCGTGGCCGAGGCCAAGGGCGAAATCGAGGCAGATGATGCGGCATCCTTCGTTCCGCAGATCAATGTCGGAATGCCGGTGCTGATACCGGATCGTTATGTGCCCGATCTTGGCGTGCGGCTTGGCCTGTATCGTCGTATTTCGGAACTGCGTTCCCGCGAGGAAGTCGATCAATTTGCGGCAGAGATGATCGACCGGTTTGGCAAGCTGCCAAAAGAGGTCGAAAACCTTTTGGACGTGGTCACGATCAAACAATGGTGCCGTACATCCAATGTTGAAAAACTTGATGCCGGCCCCAAAGGGGCGCTTATCACGCTTCGGAATAATGAATTCCCGAACCCGGCCGGTCTGGTTGGTTTTATCCAGCAACAGGTTGGCGTGGCCCGTTTGCGCCCGGATCACAAGATCGTTTATGCTGCGGGGTGGGATGGTCCGACAGATCGATTGGAAGGTTTAAAGCGCCTGATGCGTCGCTTGGCCGACATTGCTGCAAAAGCATAACGAAAAAGGCAGGTACCCGTTCAGGACCTGCCTTTTTTATTCCCAGACGGAATACATGTCAGATGGGTGTTTCTTCCTGACGCGCCAGACGGATCATGCGTTGCAGGATTTCGGGTTCCTGCGCGCCCGAAAGAGCATGGCGGCCATTAAACAGGAAGCATGGGACCCCGGTTACGCCCATTTGATGGGCAACCCGGTTTTCCTGCGATACGAATTCGCGATCCATGTCACCCCCAAGGTAATCAAGGATTTCGTTTCTGTCTTCACCATGGGTGACGGCAATCTCAACCAGAACATCAAGATCACCAATGTCGCGTCCATCAAGGAAGTAAGCCGTAAACAGGTCTTCAACCAGATCATTCCCGACAGCAGAGCGTTCGGCGCAAACTTTATAGATCAGGCGATGGGAATCTGTTGAATCCGGCGTCAGACGAATGGCATCGAAATTGAAATCGATCCCGACAGCCGCACCCGCAGCCTCAATCGCCTTGTAAACCCGAGTTGCACTTTCAGTGCCGCCAAATTTGGCCGACAGATATAATTTCCGGTCTATCCCGCCCGTTGGCATATCGGGGTTCAAAAGGAATGGACGCCAGGTAATTGGCATATGGTCAAGTTTTTCCCGGACAAGTGCCTTTTCCAAACGTTTCTTGCCGATGTAACACCATGGACACACGGTATCGATGATCGCCTCGATACGGATCGGCGCCATCGGTGCTTTGCTATGACCGGGTTGCCAGTTCATGTTTTATCCATTCAGGAACGAAGTACCCGCGGCCAGCGGCGCGATGCCAAGGTGATCCGCAACGGTTTGGCCAATATCGGCAAAACTGTCACGCATGCCAATCGGCCCGGGTTGAATGGCTGGACCGAATGCCAGAATCGGCACGAATTCGCGTGTGTGGTCATTGCCGCGCCAAGTTGGATCGCAGCCATGATCCGCGGTGATGATGACAAGGTCGCCCGGCTTTAAAATCGCGCGCAGTTCGGGAATGCGGGTATCAAACTCTTCAAGGGCATTGGCATAACCCGGCACATCGCGACGATGACCAAACTCCATATCAAAATCGACAAGATTGGTGAAAACGATGCTGTTATCAGGCGCCTGATCAATTTCAGTCATCATGGCATCAAAAAGGGCCACATTACCCGATGCCTTTACCTTCTTTGAAATGCCGCGCTGCGCATAGATATCGGCAATTTTGCCCACCGAGATGACCGTGCCGCCAGCCTCGCTAAACTTATCCAGTAGGGTCGGTCTATGCGGCGGGATCGCTATATCACGACGATTTGCCGTTCGCTTGAAATCAGCCGGACTGCAGCCGACAAACGGGCGGGCGATGACACGGCCAATATTATATGGTTCAACGAGTTTAAAGGCGATCTCGCAAACCTCGTACAACCGATCCAGACCAAAATGCTCTTCGTGGGCGGCAATCTGAAACACGCTATCGGCCGAAGTATAGCAAATCGGCATGCCGGTTTTGATGTGTTCTTCCCCGAGTTCGGCAATGATTGTTGTACCAGATGCGTGACAATTGCCAAGAATACCGGGCAACTTTGCCTGCTTGATCAGCGTATCGGTCAATTCTCTGGGGAAGGTCGGCACTTCAAGCGGGAAATAGCCCCAATCAAAATCAACGGGCACACCCGCAATTTCCCAATGGCCGCTTGGCGTATCCTTACCGCGTGACAGTTCCTGGGCATGGCCATAGGCGCCAATCATCGCGCCACCATGTTCAAGTCCCGGTGGGACACGACCGGTTGCATCCCTGGCGGCTTCGCCGAGACCTAACGCGGTCATGTTGGGAATATTCAGTTTTCCCTTACGAATATCATTGTCTGCCAGACCATTAGCACAGTTTTCTGCAATGTGACCCAAGGTGTCTGAGCCCTGATCACCAAACTTGGCTGCATCTGGGGCTGCGCCGATACCGAAACTGTCTGCAACAATGATGATGGCGCGGGCCATTCCGTCTTCCTTCAGCTGTGTCTGCCATTTGGATTGATTGGCAGATAGTCATTATGCTCAGTAGTTGCCAGTCGTTCTGGGTACCGATGCCTGATCAATACCGCAAGTTTCCAACAAGGCTGTCAGGACGCCGCTTGCACCGAAGCGGAACGTTGCAGGCTCTGCCCAGCCTTCACCCATGATCTCGTCCGCTATGGCAAGAAAGAGTGCTGCGTCATCGGTCGTTTTGACGCCGCCAGATGCCTTGAAACCACAAGCAAGACCATCTTCCTCCCGGGCATCGCGAATGGCCGAAATCATTGCTACCGCCGCCTCGGGCGTCGCGCCAACTGGCACTTTCCCGGTCGAGGTTTTGACGAAATTCGCACCATGTTTGATCGCAAGGCGGGCGGCATCATAGACCTTGGAAAGATCGTCAAATTCGCCGCTTTCAAGAATGACCTTCATCGTGGTCATCGGACCGCAAGCCATGCGGGTTGCTTCAATAACATCAACGACAGTCTGGATATCCCCGGCGAGAAAAGCCTTGTAAGGCAAAACCAGATCAACCTCGTCCGCACCCTTGGCAACGGCGTCTGCTGTTTCGTCGCCCACGCGCTGCGCATTGGTGCCACCGTCCGGGAAATTGACAACAGTAGCAGTTTTAACACCGCTTTGGCCCAGCGCCCGCCATGCGGTTTCGATAAATGGGGCATACACACAAACAGCGGCGGTATTCCCTGCCGGGCTTTGTCCGCGGTCACACAGTACTTCGATCTTTTCGACCGTGTCATCGTCATTCAGGCTGGTCAGATCAAGAACGGAAATGGCCAGTCGCGCGGTTTCCGCATCGCTTCTTGCTGCTGCTTTGGCAGATGTAATGACTTCTGAAACGGAATTCGGGTCGAACATGTCGATATCCTTAAAACGCGCGGGACGCGAAGTGTTGAATTCGGCACGGATTATACCGAACTCTTGCTATCGCGTCCCGTAAAGAAGGTCAACGTGCGGTCAAAAGAAGCCCTTCGCGACCAGGCAATGCTTTGGGCCCTGCGACAGAGCAAAGCAAACCGCCGGGGACCACAAGACGCCCACCGACACGTGCGTACATGAAACCGTCTGTACGACTGGAAAACGGTGTTTTGTCACCTGTTTCGCAATCAAGAACATAGCCCAGTTCCTGACCTGCTTTTACATGGACACCGGCATCGACGGAAAACACGATCATCCCGCCATGGGTTGCCGTTACGCGATCAACACCTGCAAGCGGTGTGGCCGTGCATTTTGCCTGGGGCAGGGGGCCGGGATCACCTGCGATAACGCCACGACGTTGCAGGAATGCAAACAGGTTCTTTGCATCCTGACTGGCAAGGTGATCATAAACGTCCTGTTCGCCGCGCAATTCAATTGTTGTTGAGAGCGTTGCCATTGGGATAGGGAACTTGTCACCATAGACACGACGCAGTTCGACCCACGGGCGGCTGAAAGCTTCGTCGAACGGGTTCGCACCGCTTTCCTCGGCGATCAGACATGCTTCCGCACCAATTTGGGCAGAGAGGTCTGCTGCATCAGGCCAGCTGGAATCGCTCGTGTAAAGGTGTATTGCAGCTTCCCAGTCGCAATGCAGGTCAAGAACATAGTCCGCATCAATTGCCAGTTCCGCCAGCGTCAGACGCAAATCCTCAAGATCGGTCAAGGGCCCGGCATTAACGCGATGCTCTTTGATCAGTCGGCGAAGTTCGACACGCACACATTCGACGTTGGCATCGGGATCCTGACCAAGTTTCCCATCAACAACCGCAATAAGTTCCTTGCACAGGTCAGGATAGTGCCGGTTGAAGTTCTGGCCGGTGCGCATTTCAAAGCGACCAAGCGGCTTCATGTCAACATATTGGGTGAAACCGATCGGGTTGGCGAATGGCACAACAACGATTTCCCCCTTGATCTGGTTGTTTTCTTCGGCCGTTTTCAGAAGAATTTCCAAATGGTGCAGGGCGATAACACCGGGTAGTTCATCGGCATGTAGTGCTGCCTGAAGATAAGCTTTCGGTCCTTTGCCTTGGGTGCCGTAGCGACGGACGGTAAGCGCGCGGGCAGTACCCATTTGGGGGCGAATCAGTTCAATGCGTTCTTGTTGCATGATATTCCTGTGGGAGTTGGTGGTGGCATTATCAACAGCACTTGCAAACTACTGGGTTGCTTGGCTGGCTGGGGCGCGTAGCCCCGAGCGATGCTTATCTTCGCTCGAGGGGCAGGCACAAAAGGCTGGATCAAATATGTCCGCCAGCTTTGGCCGGAAGGGATTTGTTTTCTTTCCGTTTTTCGTTTCGGCGAAGGTGCTTCTCGATCCCCTTGAAGCCAAAGGTGAGAACGTAAACAATGATCAGGTAGATCACACCGGCCGAAATAAAGGCTTCATATGGCAATGCAGTGCGAGCAACAATTTTGCGCGCGGCTCCGGTTAGTTCCATCATTGTCACCGTTGACGCCAGTGACGTTGCCTTAAGCGTGAAAATTACATCGTTGGTGTAGGCGGGCCAGATAATCTGCCACATACGCGGGAAGATGATCCGGCGATAAATGGTGGCGGGGGCCATTCCGCACGCGCGCGCCGCCTCAATCTCGCCATTCGGAACGTTCTGGATGCCGCCACGCATGATCTCGGCCATATAAGCCGCCGTGTTAAGAACAAACGTCAACAGACAGTACCAGTAAGGATCACGCAGATACGTCCAGGACCAGTGATCCTGAATACCATCAATGCTGGCGATCAACTGCCCGCAGCCATAATACATCATGAACAGCTGTGCAATTAGCGGCGTGCCGCGAAACACATAAATAAAGGCAAACGGAAGAGCCTGAACCCAGATCAGCTTTGACACCCGCGCAATCGCAAGCGGAATGGCAAGCAAGGTGCCAAAAACAACCGAAACGACAAGCAATTGCAGGGTCAGAAGGAAGCCCTGCCAAAGCCATGCATCGTACTTGGTAAGGACGTATATCAGATCTTCAAACATCGATCACGCCCTCGCAATGCCGCGGGAAGCCCGCTTTTCAAGTCGATTGAAGACAAATAGCGATACGGTGGTAAAGGCCAGAAACATTGCCATGGCGACCAGATAAAACGTAAAGGGCGCTTTTTCTGTACCTGCACCGACCGCGGCCTTGCGCAGAATTTCCTCGACGCCCACGACGGATATCAATGCCGTATCCTTGATCAGAACCTGAAACAGATTGTTAAGGCCGGGCAGGGCAAAACGCCAGAGCTGCGGCAATTTGATGCGAATGAATATCTGCGTAGGAGTCATGCCGCATGCGGTTGCCGCTTCTATCTGGCCAAGTGGAATGGACTGCATTGCAGCCCGGAATACCTCGGATGCAAAGGCCCCCTGAACAAGCGCAAGGGCAGCAACCCCCGACCAAAATGCAGGAATGTCAACGCGAACCGCCTCACCGCCGATCAGTTCGGCGAGGTTCTGAATGGCAATAGTACCGCCAAAATAGATCAATAAAATAACCAGAAGTTCGGGAATACCGCGAATAATAACGGTATAACTTTCCCCGATGATCCGAAGGGCCTTGTAACGCGACAGCTTTGCCGATGCGCCCAGCAAACCCAGAATAATCATGAATGGTAGCACGGTCAGGCAAAGCTGGACCGTCACAAGTCCACCTTCAAGCATCTGCCAACCGCGGCCGTATAAATCAAACATGC
>CERN01035931.1_pt1 | contig 29340 bp, 29 predicted proteins | sample 530761 | NCBI WGS metagenome assembly CERN01 (sample SAMEA2620947, study PRJEB7988) | marine metagenome | isolation source: saline water (ENVO:00002010), including | reverse complement strand
GGGTATTCGTACCCCGGCACCGCTGACCAAAATCGAACGCGAAGAGTCCGGTTCCGACCTTCTGTCGATGGAAGAAGCCATGCCCGGCGTCTTTGGCGAGCTTTGTGATATTCGTGACAGGCTTGAATCCCATTATCGCGACATGCAGGACATGGAATTCACCGTCGAGTCCGGCAAGCTTTACATGCTGCAGACCCGTGCGGGCAAACGCACAGCCAAGGCCGCCCTTCGCATCGCGGTCGAAATGTGTCAGGCCAATGTGATCACGCGCGAAGATGCCCTTCGCCGTGTTGATCCCGCACAGCTTGACCAGTTGCTGCACCCGACCCTTGATCCCGATGCGGAACGCAAGGTGATTGGCATGGGGCTTCCGGCATCGCCCGGTGCGGCATCCGGGCAGATTGTTTTCTCGGCCGAGGTCGCCGAGGACTGGGTGCATAACCGGGGCCGCAAGGTCATTCTGGTGCGCATAGAAACCAGCCCCGAGGACATTGCCGGCATGCATGCTGCCGAAGGCATTCTGACATCACGCGGCGGCATGACCAGCCACGCGGCGGTGGTGGCGCGCGGCATGGGGACGCCGTGCGTGTGCGGGGCCGGTCAGATCAAGATTGACTATACCAGCAAGACCATGACGTCGGGCGGCGTGACGCTCAACGAAGGCGATGTCATCACCCTTGACGGTGCGAAGGGCGAGGTGATGCTGGGCGAGGTCGCGACACTGAAACCCGACCTGTCGGGTGATTTTTCCCAATTGATGGAATGGGCGGATGGTGTGCGCCGTCTTAAGGTCCGCACCAACGCCGAAACACCTGATGACGCGGCAACCGCACGCGGTTTCGGGGCGGAGGGGATCGGCCTTTGCCGGACCGAACACATGTTCTTTGACCCGGCACGCATCATTTCCATGCGCGAAATGATCCTGGCGGACACGGAAAAGGGCCGTCGTGCGGCACTTGATAAACTTCTGCCCTATCAACGGCAGGACTTTATTGACCTGTTCCGGATCATGAAGGGCCTTCCGGTGACGATCCGTCTGCTGGACCCGCCATTGCATGAATTCCTGCCGCACGGTGACAACGAAATCGCCGAGGTCGCCAATGCCGCAGGTGTGGCAGAGGTCGTCGTGCGTCGCCGGTTGCTGGAACTGTCGGAAGCCAACCCGATGCTGGGGCATCGCGGCTGCCGTCTTGGCATCAGCTATCCCGAAATCTATGAAATGCAGGCACGTGCGATATTCGAAGCCGCGATCGAGGTTTCAAAGGATGGCGGCGATCCGGTGATACCGGAAATCATGATCCCGCTGATTGTTGGCAAGAAGGAACTTGAAATCCTCAAGGCCGTGATCATCAAGGTCGCAGGCGAAGTCGAAACCGAAAAATCGGCCAAGCTGGAATTCCTTGTCGGCACGATGATCGAATTGCCGCGGGCCGCCCTTCGGGCCGGTGAAATCGCCGAAGAAGCCGAATTTTTCAGCTTCGGAACCAACGATCTGACCCAGACGACCTTTGGTCTTTCGCGTGATGACGCATCCCGGTTCCTGGATACCTATATTTCCAAGGATATCTTTGCCGGTGATCCGTTCGTATCGCTGGATCAGGAAGGGGTGGGCGAGCTGGTCAGCATTGCGGCTGAACGTGGCCGTAAAACGCGTTCTGACATCAAGCTTGGCATTTGCGGCGAACATGGCGGCGATCCGGCATCCATCGCGTTTTGCGAGGCACAGGGGCTGGATTACGTCTCGTGCTCGCCCTATCGCGTGCCGATTGCGCGTTTGGCGGCCGCACAGGCTGCGCTCAAGAAATAAGGCTGCTGACGGGCAGCACTGATAAAGCAAACGGCGGCAGAATTTCTGCCGCCGTTTGTGTTTGATGAAGCGATGATTGGCGGATCAGGCCGCCGTTTCGGGCAACTTGACCCAGTCGGGAACCTTGACCGAAATTTTGGCATCCCCCGCCGTCAGATCGGTATCATCGCCGATCCGCTCCAGCCGGATCAGGGCAAGGCCTGCGTTGCCATGGATGCTGCGGATGGTGCCGGCTTCTTTGTCGCCATTCATGATCAGGCTGCCGATTTCCGGGGCTGGGCCGGTGATCGTGATCGGCAGCAAGCGTTTGCGCACCAGCCCGCGATATTTGGTACGCGCGGTCAGTTCCTGCCCCATATAGCAGCCCTTTTTGAAATCAACGCCGCCCAGTTCCTCGAACCCGTTTTCAAGCAGGATGGCGCGGTCAATTTCCATTTCCTCGCTGCCATTGGGCAGGCCCAGCAGCACGCGGTGCTGATGATAGGTGCTTTCATCGCTTTCGGTGGCACCGATGGCGGCCATCTGTACCAGTTCGTTTTTGGGCAGCAACACGCGCGCACCCATCGCACTCAGCCGCGGATCAACCGCCTTGATCCCGTCGGCAAACGGTGCGGTCGCACCGGTCGTATCGGGCAGGTCAAGTGCGGCAAGCGCACCATCGCCGAAGACGGCAACGACGTCATAGCTTTCGGTGACGTCGCTCAGTTCCGCCTTGGCGCGCAATTTATACATGCGCAGTTTTTTGAACAGCTCGGCCGCACGCGCACCATCTTCGCCGCGTTCGCACTCAATCAGAAGGCTGTCCTCGTCCTGCTGATAGACAAAGAAATCAAACAGGAATTTGCCCTGCGGCGTCAGAAGGGCGCCATAGCCGGAATGATCGGCGGTGATTTTTTCGATATTGTTCGACACCAGCCCCTGAAGGAAGCTGACGCGATCAGGCCCGCTGATCCGGATAACGGCCCGGTCAGGCAGGGGGGCGTATAAAGTCTCACTCATAATTCTTATGACTCCGGTTTATCGGAATTGTTGGCCGAAATGTGGGGCAATGGGGGGCATTTGGCAAGGGGTGGTTTGGCAAAGGCAAAAGCAACCTGCCACAAGAAAAGCCTTCATAAATTGCGCGGGAACCGATAGAACGCAATGTATGAAAATATTGATGCTTGATCGTTCCATCGGCTTTGATCCCAAGGATCGTGAAGCCCGCCCGCTGGGCGCGCGCCAACGCGGATTTATCGCGCTGGCCGAGGCCCTTGTTGCCCGTGGCCACAAGGTTGAAGCCCGCCGGAACGGTGGCATTGACCTTGATCATCATGGCGTTGCCTGGCGTCAGCTTGACAGTGCCATGCCGCCCTTTGGCGGGGATCCGGTGGATCGGGTTCTGGTATGGCGCGATGCGGAGCTGCTGCGTCATCCGTCCATTCCCGAAGGTAGCGATTGCTGGCTTTGGTTTGATGGCATGGTGTCCGATCTGAACGCGGATAAGGCACGTCTGGCATTGCTTGAAACCGGTGCGCAGGTGATTTTCACCCATGAAGATCATGGCAAGGCATTTGATGGCGATATCGCCAAATGCCCGATTGTGATTGCGCCGGGGGCGTGTCCGGCCTTTGCCATGGCATCAAACATGCACTGGGCGTTCGAGAGCCGCGAAAACCTTGCCGTGACGGTCGCCAACAGCAAAACCGGCATTGCCCAGATCATCCGCATCTGGTCGGCTTATGTCGCGCCCAAGGTGCCCGGTGCCATTCTGGAAATCTATGCTTCCGACCTGTTCTCGGCGATGGCGGGCGAAAATGACGATGTTTCCGAAGAACTCGTCGATATGGTGCGTGATAACATCGACAAGGGTGTCCGCGTTTGTCACCCGATGCCCGAGGCCGACATGGCCGAACGTATTGCAACCGCGCGTGCCTTCCTGCATCACGGCAAATACGGCAATGATCAGGTCGGCCAATGGATTTACGATGCGCTGGCCGCGGCAACACCGGTTGTGTCCTATGGCGGCATTGCCAAGGCGCGGGTTGAAAATGGCAAGACCGGCTATATCGTTCCCGATGAAACCGCCTATGGCAATCTGGTGATGCAGTTGCTGGCCGACCGGCAGATTTTTGCCAGCCAGTCCGAAGCGGCCCGCAACAGCCGCCGTGAATGGCTTAATGTCGCTGGCGAGCTGGAGAAACTTTAAACCGTGCGGTTACTGTTCATCACCTCGAACCGGCTGGGCGATGCCGTTCTTTCGACATCGGTGCTGCGCCACTATGTCGAAACCTATCCTGGCATCAAGGTAACGGTTGCCTGCGGCCCTGTCGCCGCCCCGATTTTTGAAGCGGTGCCGGGGCTTGAACGTCTCATCGAAATGCCAAAGCAGAAACGCGGTGGTCATTGGTGGAAGCTTTGGAAATCGGTCGCGTTTCGCTGGTGGGACATCATCGTCGATCTGCGCGGCAGTGCGACGGCTTATGTGTTGCCGGGCTGGAAGCGGGTGGTCCTGCCGGGAAATGACGATGAAATGCACCGGGTTGAACAGCTGGGCCAATTAATTGGTGTTGATCCCGCACCCGAGCCATTCGTCTGGACCGCGCCTGAGCATGAAAATCGTGCTTCGGAAATTCTTCCCGATGACGGGCGGCTGCTTCTGGTCGTTGGGCCAAGTGCCAACTGGATTGGCAAAACCTGGCGTCCCGAACGTTTTGCCGAGGCGATTGCCGAACTAAGAGCCGTTGGCGGGCCCCTTGAAGATGCCAATGTGTTGCTTGTCGGGGCCCCGAACGAACGGGCGGCATCCGAGCCGGTGATTGCGTCCATTCCAGAAAATAGACGGACCGAGATTTTTGGCACCGAACATCTTCTGACGGTCATGGCCTGTCTGCGTCGCGCCAGCCTGTATCTGGGAAATGATTCGGGGCTTATGCATATGGCGGCCGCGACAGGTAACCCGACCATAGGATTGTTTGGCCCATCGCGTGATGAACATTATCGTCCGTACTCAAAGTGGGGCCGGGCCGTTCGTACCGATTGGTCCTATGATAAAATCATTGAAAATCGTTCAAGCCCGTTATCCAAAGAAGTTTTGATGGATACCTTACCGGTCGAAAAGGTTGTCTCTGCGACCAGAGTGCTTCTGGAAGATTATCGGAAAGAGGAAAAGCAGAATGGCTGACAAAGTGCCGCGTCTTTCAGTTGTTATGTGTGCTCATAACGAGGAAGAGCGTCTTCCATCGTGTCTTGCGCATCTTGGCTTTGCCGATGAGATCATTGTTCTGTGCGATAAATGCACGGATCGCACGGAAGAAATCGCGCGCGAGTTTGGCGCAAAGACGATTGTTGGCAGTTGGGATATTGAAGGTGAACGACGCAACCGGGTGCTTCAGGAAGCAACCGGCGACTGGATTTTCGAAGTCGATGCTGACGAGCATGTGAACGAAGAACTCGGCAAATCGATCCGCAACGCCATCGTCGATACCGAGTTCGATTGCTTTGTAATTTCTGTCCACAATTATATTGGCGAACGACTGGTCCGGTATGGATGGGGGGCATCCTATGGAACCTCCGCTGTAAGACGTCTGTTTCGCGCGGGGCGAAAGACCTGGGGACTTCAGCGCGTCCACCCTTCTTTTGAATTGATCGGGCGTACCGGGCCGAGGCTTGATGGTGCTCTTTTGCATTATGTCGACAGGAATATTTCCGACATGATCAAAAGGCTCGATAGCTATACCACCGCCCGTGCCGCCGATTTGCGGGCAAGCGGCAACATAGGCAGTTTTGCAAACAATTTTCGCCGCATCTTTTCCCGGTTCTTCCGCTGCTTTGTTTCCCGCAAGGGTTACAAGGAAAAGGGAATGGGGTTTCTGATTGCTTTGTTTGCCGCATTGTTCCCGTTACTGTCCTACCTTAAAGCGCGTTACGATGACGAATAGGCTCGCGGCTTTATGTTAGGAGTCTCACGGTCGGGACAATCTTGTTTGGAATGAACGGGGAACAATTCGCATGCTAATGCATTTGCTTATCATGTGAATTTTGTTTCAACTGTTCCGGACCAGAAAGATGATCCGTACCGAGCATCTGACAATGATCGTGGTGTTGCTGTTTGCCGTTTCCATGGCGTGGCTTCAGGTGGCTGTGGGGGAACAGAGAACCCAGCTCAATCTTGTGCCGGTTCCTGCCTACAAATCCGGGTTTGAAATGTATGCCATCCGTTATGGGAATGCCGATAACGCATCTTGTGGCAGTCTGTGCGATGCATTTGATCTGGAAAAGGCCAGTTCAATAGGTGGCGCATATATGCAGGTAAGCCTTCCTCTGGATACGGCGCGTCGCTGATATCGCCAAGCCGACCTGACGCGTTGGTAATGCAGGGTTAATGTCTGGAGTATCCAATGGCCAAACCGACTGTCTGGGCGATTATTCCCAATTTGTTGCGCAGCCTGTTTCGACCGGATGTGCCACTGCGAAGCAAGTTCCTGTTGCTGGCCGGAATCATTTACCTCGTCAGTCCAATTGACCTGTTGCCCGATGTCATTGCCGGTATTGGCTGGATTGATGATCTTGTTATCGTGCCCCTGTTGGGATGGCTTTCATATAAAAGCCTGCCGCCATCCATAAAATCGGATATGGCATCCGACAATCTTGAGACGCCGACAAAGTCTCGTAAATGGTTGTATCTTCTGATTTTGATCCTGGCTCTGATTGGCATTGTTATGCTCACAGGGCCCGATGATAGCTTCCTGAAAACACCGTCTGCTGGTTAAGACACGACTTTTGCGCCTTTGACAGTCTTTGCCCCGCCCTTTTAAGCTTGGATGCAATTCCATCATGAAACGGGGATACGACCATGGCAGATACATTTCGTGGTTTGGTTCTGCGCCAGCAGGAAAAATCAGTTCAGGCCGATTTTCAAAATCTGACACTTGATGATCTGCCTGACGGCGATGTGCTGGTTCGGGTACGATGGTCGACCCTGAATTACAAGGACGGCATGATCCTGAACGGGCTTGGGCGCCTTGTCCGGCAATACCCGCATGTGCCCGGTGTCGATTTTGCGGGCGAAGTGATTTCATCGGATGATCCGCGTTATGCGCCCGGCGATCAGGTCATCCTGACCGGATGGCGGGTTGGCGAAGCCCATTGGGGCGGATATGCCGAGTATGCCCGCGTCAAAGCCGATTGGCTGGTGCCAATGCCAGATGGGCTTGATGGTGCGCACGCCATGGCCATCGGTACCGCGGGCTTTACATCCATGCTTGCCGTGATGGCCCTTGAAGAGCAGGGCGTATCACCCGATCAGGATGGCGAAATCCTCGTTACCGGGGCGGCGGGCGGTGTTGGTTCGGTCGCGGTAGGTCTTCTTTCCAATCTTGGTTATCGTGTTGCCGCCTCGACCGGGCGTGCTGACACGCATGACTATCTTCGAAGCCTTGGTGCGCATTCAATTCTGGATCGATCAGAGTTAAGCGAGGCAAGCAAGCCCTTGCTGAGCGAGCGTTGGCTGGGGGCTGTTGACAGTGTCGGCAGCACGACATTGGCGCATGTCTTATCGGAAATGAAGTATCATGGCGTGGTTGCTGCTTGTGGGTTGGCTGGCGGGCCGGATTTGCCTGCAACGGTTCTCCCGTTTTTGCTGCGCGGGGTCCGGTTGATCGGAATTGATTCCGTGATGTGCCCCTATGAAAAGCGCGTTACAGCCTGGAAACGTCTGACACAGGAATTACCCATGGATCAACTGGATGCTGTGACAACAAAGGTTGGACTTCGTGATATCCTGCCGTGGGGCGAAAAAATCCTCAAAGGGCAGGTTCGGGGGCGTTTGCTGATTGATGTGCAGGATTGCTAGCAGAGGCAAATATATGCAGAATCAGTCTGATCCGAGCTGCCAATCCTGAAATTCTGAAATGAATGGGCCGTGCCATATGACCGAAAACCGGTTTCGCATCCTTCTGGTCGAAGATAATCCCGGCGATGCGTTTCTTGTAAAAACATTGCTGGAGGAAACCGGTGAGCGGTTCGAAATCGAACATCGGTCCGATCTTGCTTCGGCCATGGCCCTGCTGAATGATCCATCACCTGATGGGCAGTTTGATGTTGTCCTGCTGGATTTGACGCTGCCCGATTCATCGGGGGTTGAGACCATCCGCCGAATTCGCGGTTGCGCGCATAGTGCACCGGTTGTTGTCCTGACCGGGCACAAGGACGAAGAACTTGCCTTTGAAGCCCTTCAGCACGGCGCAGAAGATTACCTGACCAAAGAATTCCCCGACGGCAGGACCATTCGCCGATCCATCCGTTATGCGATTGAACGGTCGCGTGCCGAGCAGGCTTTGAAGGAAAGCGAAGAACGGTATCGCAAGCTGGTGGAACTGGCACCGGAACTGATTTCGGTGCTGAGCGGTGAGGAAATTACCTATATCAACCAGCAGGGCGTTGCCATTCTGCATGGTAACGACAGTTCCGAACTGGTCGGGCGCAGCTTTATGGAGATGGTCCATCCCGACAGCCGCGAAATCATGAGCGAATATATTGCCCGTTACGCTGGCGGTTATACGGGCCGGGCGGATTTTGTCATCATCTGCCGACGGGGCGACGGCGAAAATCTCGAACTTGAAGTGTCCGCCATCGCCTTCACCCACGAAGGCGCGCCAGCCATGCTGATGCTGGCCGAGGATGTGACGGAAAAGCGCAAAATCGAACGGCAACTGGTTCAGACTTCCAAGCTGGCGACCCTTGGCGAGATGGCCGCATCCGTCGCCCATGAAATGAACCAGCCGCTTAATGTCATTCGGATGGCGGCTGATACCTGCGCGCTTCAATATGAACTTGAAAAGGTTCAACCCTCGTTTCAGAGAGAGCGACTGTCCCTGATCAGCGGGCAAACCCAGCGCATGGCCGAAATTATTCGACATTTGCAGATATACAGTCGGCCGGACGAGGACGATTTCGAGCTTTTCGACCCGATGCGGGCGGTCACCCGTGCGGTGGACATGATCGAGCATGATTGCCGTTTGGCGGGGATCGTGGTGGATGTCGTTCCATCGGCACAAAGTTGCCAGGTGCTTGGGCGACAGGTCCAGCTTGAACAGGTTCTGGTCAATATGTTGACCAATGCACGCGATGCGATTACGGAAAACGGCGATGATACCGGCGGGATTGGCGGGCTCATTCGATTAACAGCCATGCTTGATCCCGATCAGGAAGTGCTTCGAATTGCGATTAATGACAATGGCGGCGGCATTCCCGAGGACGCCATTGGTCTTATTTTCCATCCGTTCTTTACGACCAAGGATGTCGGAAAGGGAACGGGGCTTGGCCTTTCGGTAAGCTATGGCATCGTCGAGGGAATGGGCGGGCATATTGATGTTCGCAATGAAGGAGACGGTGCCTGTTTCGAGATTGTTCTGCCTGCGACGCATATCGGCGAAACGCAGGGGGATGAAAATGATCCGTCTGATGATGCCCCGTTATTGCCTCAGCAGGAAAAAGTTCCGGAGGCAAGGTCGCGCGATTTGCGGATCATGGTTGTCGATGATGAAATCGATGCGATGGAGATCATCGCAGCCTATCTCGAAGCGCAGGGATTCTCGGTTTCGGCGGCAAGCGACGGCGAAGATGCGCTTGCTCTGGCCGGTGTTGTGCAGCCCGACATTCTGATCACCGATATCCGGATGCCACAGATGGATGGCAATAGTCTGGTTCGGGAACTGCGTTCACGCAATCCCGCCTTGCCGGTGATCGTTATGACCGGTCATCCGGGGGATGCCGACAGGCCGACAGAGGATGGGGATGATGCGCCGGTCATGGTGATGGCAAAGCCGCTTGATTTAAAAGAGCTTCTGGCAACCCTTGATGAAATTTCCGAAGTCGTTGCGGGCTGAAATACAAAAAACCCGGCCAAGGGGCCGGGTTTTGAAAGCTTCGGCTTGATGCGGGAAAATCAGGCTTCCCAGCCAAGCTGCATGGCTATTTTAACCGCCTGTGTACGGTTCGCGGCACCAAGCTTTTTGAAAATACCGGTCAGGTGAACCTTCACCGTGATTTCGCGGACCGTAAGCTGTTTGGCGATTTCCTTGTTGGACAGACCTTTGGTCAGCAGGGCCAGAACTTCACGTTCCCGATTGGTCAGTTGACGCAGGGGATTGTCAGGAGCAAGCCCATCCAGATCAATTTCACCCGGACGCGTGTTGCTGCCATCATCTTCCAGAAGTGCCGACGGAATGTATTTTTCCCCTGACATGATCAGGCGGAGCGCATTGATCAGCGACTTGCCAGACAGGGTTTTGGGCAAATAGCCCGACGCACCATGTTCAAGTGCATTGAGCACATCGCTGCGTTTGACCGATCCCGACAAAATGACGACCGGAATTTCCGGATGTTTCTGCCGCATTACGGTCAGGCCCGAAAGCCCGTTCATGCCCGGCATGTTGAGATCTAGGATCGTCAGTTCGACCGGCGTATCGCCATCGACGATGGAAAGTGCTTCGGCAAAGTCTTTTGCCTGGGCAATTTCGACTTCTGGCGCCGCCGTTTTCAGAAAGGATGTGATCCCGTCTCTAACGAGGTCATGGTCGTCCGCTAGCAGGATGTTCATGTTATTGTGCCGTACCCGTTTTTAGCCGTCTCCCGCAAAAGGCGGTACCGGTATCGCGTCCCGCACCCAAACATACGGAAACACGCAAAGTTGTCATCTTCCAAATTTCGCGTCCCCCCGGACGCGAGCGCAGCATTAAATAATTCTGATGTCCTGTCAAACTGCAGGATGGATTTCAGGGGGCGGAATTATCCGTGAGGATAGTATTTGTTTAAGGATGATAAAAATATTGTCGCATATTGCATAGTGAAACTGACCGGATTCTAAGGTGTCTGGATTCTTTAATCAGGCATAAATCGAAAAAATGTCGTTCGCGTCGTTCTGCGGTTGTCCGTAACCCGGGATCGATTTTGGCTGATCGCCACCAATCGTTGCACGTTGCAGGCTTGCCTGTCGGAATGCCGCCATATCCGCGCCTGATGGTGCGTTGGGAGCAAGCGCTGCATTCTGAAGGGTCGCAAGCGCGCGTTCCTTATCTTCTGCGCTACCCGAAAGGCTGACGCCGACATCAACATGTCCACCAATGGCATATGCCTTTCCGTCTGGTCCGATCTGGTATTCATATTGCGGGGCAGAGCCATAAGGCCCTGCCGCGGCAGCATGCGCTTTTTCTTCCTGCTTTACGGCAGAATCGCGGGCTTGCAATCGCGATATGTCAGCTTTTTCCGTCGCACTCAGCTCACCAGAAGTTTTTGCGCCGGAATTATTACTGTCCGCCTTGTTGTCGCTTGCTTCAAGGGCTTCGCGATACTCGCTTCGGCTGGGGCCATTGGCAACGGCCTGTGCTTCGGTCAGCGTTCTGGGGTCTACAATACGGGTGCGAAGTCCGTTGCCTGCTTCGCCTCCAATACCATAAGGTCCTTGCGACAGCCCTGACTTCTCGCCAGACTTAACTTCTATCGCTTCGTATTCGGCCAAAACACTGCCATCAGCGGTTTGCGCAATCTGCCTGACATTCAGGACGATGCCCAATCCACCACCAGCGGGGTTCGTTATGGTTTGACCGGTCGTAATCATCGGATCGAAATGGTTTTCCGTGGCGATACAAAATCGATACGTAAGGATAGCAGGAAAATTCGCAGGAGTCTCGCCCGGTGTCTATACCTTTGGTGCCTTGCATAAAGCATGCTGTCTTGCGTGCCAAAGTATAGGCTGTTACAGGAAAGTCTGGATTTTGGATGCCCCCAATTCTTGGGCAATAGCCTTTCAAGACAGGAAAACTGATCGTGATGTCCGACTTTGTCATTCCCGCAAATGAAACGGTTCTGGTTACCGGGGCTGCCGGTTTTATCGGATCGCATCTTTGCCAGAAGCTGCTGGATCAGGGCAGCACCGTAATCGGGCTTGATAACGTCAACGATTATTATGACGTCACGCTGAAAGAAGCCCGGCTTGCACGGCTTGAAGGGCGGGACGGCTTTAAATTTGTCCGCATGAATCTGGAAGATCGCGATGGTATTGCTGATCTGTTCGCAACCGAAAAGCCGACCTATGTCGTCAACCTTGCGGCCCAGGCTGGCGTTCGCTATTCGCTTGAAAACCCGCATGCCTATATTGATGCCAACCTTGTCGGTTTTACCAATATCCTTGAAGGCTGCCGCCATAACGGTGTGAAGCATCTGGTCTATGCCTCAAGCAGTTCGGTTTATGGCATGAATACCGAAATGCCATTTTCGGTGCATCACAATGTCGATCACCCGATCAGTCTTTATGCCGCATCGAAAAAAGCCAACGAACTGATGGCGCATACCTACAGCCATCTTTACCGCTTGCCGACCACGGGCCTTCGTTTCTTTACGGTGTATGGTCCTTGGGGTCGGCCTGATATGGCGTTGTTCCTGTTTACCAAGGCCATTCTGGAAGGACGACCGATTGACGTCTTTAACGAAGGAAAAATGCGCCGTGACTTCACCTATATCGACGATATCGTCGAAGGTGTTCATCGCTGCATTTCAACCGTTGCTGCCCCTAATCCCGACTGGAACCCGGCCAAACCGGACCCGGCAACCAGTTCGGCACCCTATCGCGTGTTCAATATCGGCAACAACAGCCCGGTCGAACTGATGCACATGATCGAAACGCTCGAAAAGGCACTGGGCAAGACGGCTGATAAAAACATGCTGCCGATGCAGGCCGGCGATGTTCCGGCGACCTATGCCGATGTCGATGCCCTGACCGATGCCGTCGGTTTCAAGCCGGAAACCTCGATTGAAACCGGGATTGGCCGCTTTGTCGAATGGTTCCGATTCTTTTACGAGTAACCTGAATTGAAATTTGCTGCAATTTTTGTTCTTTTTGCCAATGCCTTTTCTGCGGGCATGATGTTTCTCATCAGCTTGCTTATTTCTCGCTATGGTGGAAAGGAGATATTTGGCTTTTTCAGTGTCATACTTGGATTGATTGTTGCCGCAACACCTGTTGCGACATTTGGTATGGATGCTGCCATTGTAAGGTTTTTGCCAGTATATCGGAGTGAGGGGAGGGGAAGCCTTGTAAGTAGAATACAGCGCTTTGTTTTGTTTTTCTCTGGTTCAATTTCACTTTTGGGTGGGCTCGGGCTGGCAGTTTTACTCGTCAACTTTAGAGGATACGATTGGGGAATCGGGATTTCTACAGGAGTATGCCTGCCGCTTTCAGTTGTTTTAGTCGTCTCCCAAGGAATCATTCGAGCGAATGAAAATGTTTCTATCGCTGTGATGCCAGAGGCAATTGTTCGGCCTTTGATTTTTTCTATTTGTATATCAGTTTTTCTCTTTGCCCGCATGGAGACGTTAAGCCTCATTTCTATTGTTTTTTCTTATGCGATTGCTCTAATTTTTTCTAATTTTTTTGCTTTCATTGTCATCATTAAGAAGAGGTATGTTGATTGGAATTTTGAATCCAGAATTGGATTTAAAGATATTCGACTGTGGTTGAATGTTGGTGCGAGCGTTGTCTTCTCAAATATTTCGATATCTTTAATTAATCAATCACCCGTAATTGTAGCTGGGATTATTTTATCTGCATTTGATGCGGGAGAGATTGGTGCAGTTAGTAGGTTGGCAATGCTCGTGTCATTTGCTCTAACCGCTGTAAATTCAATAATTACACCTTTTTTATCTCGCGCGATAATTGTTGGCGATAAAATGGAAGTTCAGTCAATTGTTACAAGGGCGATGGCTTTTTCTATATTTATTGCGGTTCCAGTTTGTATTGTTTTCTATTTATTCTCACCTTTTCTTCTTTCTGCATTCGGAGCGGATTATCTTAAAGCGGTTCCCTTTTTGCGAATAATGCTCTGTGCATATGTTGTTCATGTTGCTGCTGGTCCTAGTATTTCTCTTCTGAATATATCCGGTCTCCATAAGGTAACTTCACGAATTATGATGCTTTGGACTTGCCTTGTCTTATGTGGATTATTGATTTCTATGACTGTGTATGGAATCTCTGGGGGCGTTTTGGTCGCTGCCATTTCTACAGCAGGTTACCCTCTTCTGCTTGCCGTTATTTGCTATAAAGCTCTGGGTATTGATACGACGATTTTTTCTTTACGCTTTTTGCTTCAGAGATAACGTGTCTTTATATCACTCGAACGTGCTTTATAAGTGATATAGTTTGAAGCTGGCGTTGGCCGATTATCGGGTCGGACCTGATACTTTATGAGTAAAAGTTTCCGAAGTAATCAGCTGAAATGTTCCTGTTCCATCAGGCCAAGAAGATAGCTATGCATCTCGGTGATGTTGCTCTGCTGTTGGCGATAGCGTTCTTCTGCTGCCGCAAGCTGTGACCGTGCCTCTTGCAGGCTGGCCTGATATGACTGGTCCACATCGTGATCAGGATACCAGCGTTCTGAAAATTCACGTCGTGTTGGCGCATTCTGGTCGTCATAGCGCGAAACATCGATGCTGGAATAATCGCGCGATATGGCATCGGCGATATAATCAACACGCGCCTGACCTCTCAAACCCAGCTTGTCTGCCTGATCGCTATATGTCCGCAGATGGCTGCCTCTATCGTGCGTCACCATTCCCCCGTTTTCATACAGATATCCCAGAATCTGATCGCCATTGGAAAATACGGCCCGGACGTCCGATTGACTGTCCGGATGATTTTTTTCCAGATAATCAACATGCCTTTGCGCACCTTCGCGGAATATGTCGACAGAGTCACGAATCCCCGGAATGATGGTTTTCTGACCTTCAAGCCATTTGTCGAAATCCGGTATCATGGCTTCATATTGATCCGCCGAAATTTCCTGCGCAATGCCACCGTCTTCGGTCTGGATGGTTTTGGGCGTATATCCATCCTCGCGCATGGCGGCGATGCGTTCGCGCATCGGGGCATAGGCTTTCTCGTAATATTGTTCGAGATAAGGGCGCATTTCCGGATCGGAATACATTTCCTCGCTAAAGGTCGGATGCGACCCGTTTGAAGATTGCGTCGAAGACGCATAGGCAGCATTTGCGGAGCTGGCACTATATGTGTTTGTCAGGATGGTCATGATGCGTTCCCCATGCAATTGAGGAAACAATCCAAGCAATTAATATGCCGGGATTTACACGCAAAAGTTGCCGTTTGGAGCGGAGGATTTGACCAGTGGCTATGCAAAAGAGTGCCGCCCACATCAAAGGGATAGGCAGAAATTGCATCTTGGGCGGAAAAAAAACACCATTGCACAGTCGGGTTGTGCGTCTGTCAGGGCAGGTCGTAAATGTCTGGAAAATGGTGCTGCTGGGGAGATTTGAACTCCCGGCCTCTCCCTTACCAAGGGAGTGCTCTACCCCTGAGCTACAGCAGCATCGAGCCCTTGCGGTGCGGGCGGGTTATAGGCCACTGGCTGGCAATTGGTCAAGCCCGAATTATGCGAAGATTTTTGATCTTGCGCGGATGGTGCAATTTTGTTGGTCAAGGCTGCATTCTGCCTCGGAATATTCTATAAAAGCCGGACCTTTGGAACCAGAAACGTATTGGCAAGATGACAGAACAGCAAAGCAAGCAATATCCCGCGACCAACGAAGAGCGCAAAAAACGTGAAGCCGAAGCCCTGCGTGCCAATCTGGCGCGCCGAAAACAGCAGCAACGTTCGCGCAAAGCCGTGGAACAGGATACCGATGCCAACGATCAGGGCAGCGGTTCGGACGGTTCGGGCAAGGATTAGTCCGCTTCCCACCGGTTTCGGAGCTCCATTTCAAGAAAAATACCAAATTGGCCCCGTCGCCCGCATCACCCGGTTGATCTTGCATGCCCCGCACGGGTAAAACCAATGGCACAATGCCAATTTGCACAACAGGGGTGGCGATATGTCGGTAAGACCGGATCACTGGATACGCCAGATGGCGCAGGAAAAAGGCATGATCGAACCGTTTGTCGACGGTTTCAAGCGCGATGGTGTCATTTCCTATGGGGTCAGTTCCTATGGCTATGACGCCCGGGTTGCCGACGAATTCAAGATTTTCACCAATGTCGACTCGGCCATTGTCGATCCCAAGGAATTTTCCGACGCAGGGTTTGTCAATCGTCAGACCGATGTCTGTGTGATCCCGCCCAACAGTTTCGCCCTGGCGCGTACGGTCGAATATTTCCGTATCCCGCGCGATACGCTGGTGATCTGCCTTGGCAAGTCGACCTATGCGCGGTGCGGCATCATCGTCAATGTCACCCCGCTGGAACCGGAATGGGAAGGGCACGTCACCCTTGAATTTTCCAATACCACGCCACTTCCGGCCCGCATTTACGCCAACGAAGGGGCCTGCCAGTTCATTTTCCTGAAAGCCGAAAGCGAATGCGATACCTCCTATGCGGATCGCGCAGGAAAATATATGGGCCAAAAAGGTGTCACGCTGCCACGCCTGTGATAAAGGCAATGCCATAAAGGCGGCATCGCCAAAGACACGAGTAACCGCCATGTCGCAATCGGCATGGGCATACGAGGATTGAATGGACAAGATCAAGATTTCCGGCGGTCGCCGCTTGCAGGGCAAAATTGCAATTGGCGGTGCCAAGAATGCGGCCCTTCCGCTGATGGCAGCAGCCCTTCTGACCGATGAGACGCTGACCCTTTCCAACCTGCCGCATCTGGCCGATATCACATCGATGGCCAACCTGTTGGGGCAGCATGGTGTCGCGTTGCATCTGAACGGCCATGCGCCCAATGGCGGCCATACCGGTCGGGTTCTGGAAATGACGGCCAAGGAAATCGCATCGACAACCGCACCCTATGATCTGGTCCGCAAAATGCGGGCATCGGTTCTGGTGCTGGGGCCGCTGGTGGCGCGGTGTGGTGTGGCACGTGTGTCGCTGCCCGGTGGCTGTGCGATTGGTAACCGTCCGGTTGACCTGCATCTGAAGGCGCTTGAGGCGATGGGTGCTGAAATCCACCTGACCGAGGGCTATATCGAAGCCCGCGCCCCAGAAGGGCTCAAGGGCGGGCATATCCTGTTCCCGCAGGTATCGGTTGGTGCGACCGAAAACGCCCTGATGGCGGCGTCCCTTGCCGATGGTGTGGTCACAATCGCCAATGCGGCCCGCGAACCCGAAGTCACCGATCTGGCCCATTGCCTTGTCGCGATGGGGGCCGAAATTGAAGGCATCGGGACCGATACGCTCAAGGTCACCGGCAAGCCGCGCCTGCATGGTGCGGAACATTCCGTCGTGCCGGACCGCATTGAAACCGGTACCTATGCCATTGCCGCCGCCATTACCGGCGGCGAGATCGAGCTGGTCGGAACAAAGGCCGAACTGATCGAAAGCCTGATCGTGTCGATGCGCAAGGCCGGTGTCGAGATCGAGGAAACCAAAGACGGCATGATCGTGCGCGGCAATCGCGCCGCCCTTAAGGGGGTTGATGTCATGACCGAACCCTATCCCGGCTTCCCGACCGACATGCAGGCGCAATTCATGGCCCTGATGGCAGTCGCCAATGGCGCATCCATGATCACCGAAACGATTTTTGAAAACCGTTTCATGCATGTCCCGGAACTGAGCCGCATGGGCGCTGATGTCAACGTGCATGGCCGGTCCGCCATCGTGCGCGGCAGTGCCAAACTGTCGGGGGCCGAAGTCATGGCGACCGATCTGCGCGCATCGGTATCGATGGTACTTGCAGGCTTGGCAGCCGAGGGCGAGACGATTATTAACCGTGTCTATCATCTGGACCGCGGTTATGAGCGGCTGGAAGAAAAACTTGGCGCCTGCGGGGCGCAGATCGAACGTGTCCGTGTTCCTGCATAATTACCCTGCATAATGACATGGGCTATCGGCCAGCAGGCCGGGACAGACAGATAAACGCGTAAGGCGACTGATTGATGAGTGACGAAAAGCTGGTGCTGGCCCTGCCAAAGGGGCGCATTCTAGACGAGGTAATGCCGCTGGTGCGCGCAGCCGGGATCGAACCGGAAGCCGCATTTGACGATCCGAAATCCCGGGCCCTGCGTTTCGCCACCAATCATCCGCATATCGATATCATCCGTGTGCGCAGCTTTGACGTTGCAACATTTGTTGCCTTTGGGGCGGCCCATATCGGTGTCTGCGGCAATGACGTCCTGATGGAATTCGATTATTCCGAAATTTATGCCCCGCTTGATCTCGATATCGGGCATTGCCGCCTTGCCGTGGCCGAACCCGAAGAAATGATTGATGGCGATGATCCGTCGCGCTGGTCGCATGTCCGTGTTGCCACCAAATATCCCAACGTCACCCGCAATCATTTTGCCGCGCGCGGGGTACAGGCCGAATGCATCAAGCTGAACGGGGCGATGGAACTGGCACCAACCCTTGGCCTGTGCCGTCGTATCGTTGACCTTGTGTCGACCGGCAACACGCTTAAGGCCAACGGCCTTCGCGAAATTGAACATATTGCCGATGTCACCTCGCGCCTGATCGTCAACCGGGCCGCACTTAAAACCCGCCCGACCGATGTTCAGCCCTGGATTGACCGTTTCTCCGAGGTGCGCAATGCCGATTAAACTTTCGATCACCGATGCCGATTTCGAAGAAGGCTTTGTCAAACTGCTTGGCATGAAGCGGGAATCGGATGCCGATGTTGATGCTGCGGTTGCCGATATCATTGCCGATGTCCGCGCACGCGGAGACGAAGCGGTGTGTGATTACACCAACAAGTTCGACCGCCTGAATATTGATGCGGCTGGCATGGTTGTGACAAAGGACGAAGTCGATGCCGCCGTTGGCGCAATCGATGCTGATCTCCTGAAATCGCTGAAACTGGCCGCTGAACGCATTCGTTCCTACCATGATCGGCAAATGCCTTCTGACGAACGTTATACCGATGCAACCGGGGTCGAACTCGGTTGGCGCTGGCGTCCGGTATCGGCTGCCGGGCTTTATGTGCCCGGTGGGCTGGCATCCTATCCGTCTTCGGTGCTGATGAACGCCATTCCGGCCAAGGTTGCCGGTGTGGAACGTCTGGTGATGGTCGTACCCACCCCTGACAATAAAATGAACCCGCTGGTTCTGGCCGCCGCATGGATTGCCGGTGTTGACGAAATTTACCGGATTGGCGGGGCACAGGCGATTGCAGCATTGGCCTATGGGACGCAAACCATCAAGCCGGTCGACAAGATCGTTGGTCCGGGCAATGCCTTTGTCGCGGCCGCAAAGCGTCGTGTTTTCGGGCAGGTCGGGATTGACATGATCGCCGGTCCGTCGGAAATCCTTGTGGTTGCCGATGGCAGCAATGATCCAAGCTGGGTCGCGGCTGATCTGCTGTCGCAGGCCGAACATGATCCGGTCGCACAGTCGATCCTGATTACCGATGATGCGGCTTTTGCCGATCGTGTTCAGGACGCCATTGATGCGCATCTTGAAAAACTGCCGCGTGCGGAAATCGCCGGGGCAAGCTGGCGCGACTTTGGTGCAATTGTCTTGGTCGAAAATCTGACGCAGGCTCCGGCCTTGGTTGATCGGATCGCACCGGAACATCTTGAACTGGCTGTGGATGACCCGGACGCGCTTGCCGAAGACATTCATCATGCCGGTGCCATTTTCCTGGGCCGTTACACGCCCGAGGCGATTGGCGATTATGTTGCCGGGCCAAACCATGTTCTGCCAACCGCCCGTTCGGCGCGTTTCTCGTCGGGTCTGGGTGTGCTTGATTTCATCAAGCGGTCGTCATTGATCAAATGCACGCCCGAAAGTCTGGCCAAAATCGGCCCGGCGGCGATTGCACTGGCCGAAAGCGAAGGTTTGCAGGCACACGGACTTTCTGTGGCGATCCGGTCCAACCGCATGTAAGCTGTTGCAGTGCAGCGCCGAGGGATCGCAGGGAGACTAAGATGGCAGAAATTGCAGACAACCAATGCATTGCCGGTATCTATCTCGACGAGAAATACAAGGTGCGTCGCCGCCCCGAGGTCGAGCACGAGCAGGCGGTGGCCATCTATGACCTTCTCGAAGATAACCATTTCGTGCCCAAGGGCGGCTTCGAAGGTCCGTATTCGGTTCACATGCGCATCGAGGATAACCGCATCTATATGGATGTGCGCGGCGATGACGATACCGAAAACCTGACCACCATTGTCGTGCCGTTAACCCCGTTCCGCCGGATCGTGAAGGATTACTTCATGATCTGCGAAAGCTATTACGACGCGATCAAAAAGGCGAGTGCCGCACAGATCGAAACCATCGATATGGCGCGCCGCGGCCTGCATAACGAAGGATCCGAACAGCTTCGTGAACTGCTGTCGGAAAAGGTGACGATTGATGAAAACACCGCGCGTCGCCTGTTTACCCTGATCTGCGTCCTTCATATCCGGGGTTAGGGCACGGTGGCAGAAGAACTCCCCGGTTCGGTTCTTTTTGCCTGTAGCTTCAATGCTGTAAGATCCGTGATGGCGGCTGCGCTTATGCGTCACTATCACGGAACGAAGGTGTATGTTGAATGCTGCGGCTTGCGTGCCGGTGATCTTGATGGTTTTGCCGTCGCGGTCATGGAAGAAATCGGGCTGGATATCTCGACCTATAAATCCAAGACATTTGACGAACTTGAAGACGGGTTCTTTGACCTGATCATCACCCTGTCACCAGAAGCCCAGCACAGGGCGGTCGAAATGACCCGCACCATGGCCTGTGATGTCGAATTCTGGAATACCTTCGACGCCACGATTGTCGAAGGTTCACGCGAAATCCGCCTTGAAGCCTATCGACAGGTCCGCGACCAGATCAAAAAACGCATCCTTGAACGCTTCCCGGTCGGTCCCGCCCCCAAGGTTTAAACACACGCCCCGTACGGGCCGTCAATCAGCGCGTCAAACGCATCCCCGTCCAGCACGTATATTCTTTCATCATGGGCATGCCGCATGCCGATACGGGCATAAAACCGCTGCCCGATGACGTTTTCGGCATCGACCGACAGGCGGATATAATGCTGGCCACGTGTTCGGGCCCGTTCGGCAACCTTTGCAATCAGATGACGGGCAAAACCGCCCCCGCGATATTCCGGGGCGACAAACAGGTCCTGAATGTAAATCCCGGCCTTGCCACGAAATGTCGAATAGCTCGGAAAATAAAGGCAAAGTGCGACCGGTGTATCCCCGTCATGCGCAATCAGGGCCTCGAACGCCGGGTTGGGGCCAAACCCATCACGCGCCAGATCTTCCGCTGTGCTTTTGAATTTATCCTCGCACCCGGTGGCACGGGCAATTTCAAACAGCATGGCATGGATATCGTCAACATCCTGTGCGGTGGCGGGCCGGATTTGGGGCGGGTTGACGGGATGGGGATGATTGGCGGTCATGGTCAGGGTCCTTGATGGGGGCCTTGGAACCATAAAGGGGATTGGTCGTGGGAAACAACATGATTTCCCGGTGCAGGTTTATGCCATCACGCAGGGCATGATTGAAATGCAGTGCTGGGCCGCTTTGTGCCTTGCGTGAAAGGGCTTGACCTTTTTGCGCGTTCGGAGCAGTTTGCGGGCCACCGGTAATTGGTATTGCAATACGAAAGCTAGGAGTCTCATGGCTAAAGAAGACGTTATCGAGTTTCAGGGCACTGTTGTCGAACTTCTGCCCAATGCGATGTTTCGCGTGAAGCTGGACAATGATCACGAAATTCTTGCTCATACCTCGGGCAAGATGCGCAAGAACCGCATTCGTGTTCTTGCTGGTGACCGCGTCAGCGTCGAAATGACGCCTTATGACCTGACCAAGGGTCGTATTACCTTCCGTTTCAAGTAATCCGGAACCTGTAATACCGCAAAAATTGACGTTGCCGGGCGCGCAGTTTAGGTTTGCGCGCAAGGTTGCGTTTTGCTGTGTCTACAACCCTTCTGGTTTGGCTTTGGATGTCTGTGGGGAGCCGCGACTTGTCGAAACTGATTTTGGCCTCTGCATCGCCGCGGCGTCTTGAGCTGCTGGCACAGATCGGAATTGTGCCAGATCAGGTTATCCCTGCTGATATCGACGAAACTCCGCATGATGATGAAAGTCCGCGTCGGCTTGCCTTGCGCCTGGCCGAGGAAAAGGCACGTGCGATTGCCGCCGACCATGCGGGATGTTTTGTTCTTGCCGCCGACACGGTTGTGGCCTGTGGCCGTCGCGCCTTGGGCAAGGCGACCGATACGAACGAGGCCCGCAAATTCCTCTCGCTGCTTTCCGGTCGACGTCACCGTGTTTATGGTGGTCTTTGCGTGGTTGCACCCGATGGTACGACCCGCGCGCGCGTGATCGAAACACAGGTGATTTTCCGCCGCCTTGGCGATGACGATCTTGCGCGCTATCTGGCCCATGACGAGTGGCAGGGCAAGGCAGGCGCTTATGCCATTCAGGGATATGCCGCAACGTTTGTTAAAAGCATCACCGGGTCCTATTCCAATGTCGTTGGCCTGTCGCTGTGCGAGGCTGACGGTATGCTGCGCGGTCTTGGTTTCAAACAGGGGATGTGATCATGGTGGCTGGCGGAACAGAAACAGACCGCCTGCTGATTGATGCCGTCGCATGCGAACGGCGCATTGCCCTGATCCGCAATGACCGGCTGGCGCGTTTATGGATTGATCGTGGTGGCCCGGCGCGCTTTGACATTCATCTGGGCCGTGTTTCGAAAATTCTTCCTGAAATGGCTGCGGCCATGGTGGTTCTTGATGGCGTTGCCGATGGTCTGCTGCCGTTTGATCGCATTGACGGCCCGCTTCATGAAGGCCAATGGGTCATCGTGCAGATTTCCCGCCTCGGGTTCGAGGATAAAGGCCCGAAACTGACCGGCCGCATCGCGATAGAGGGGCTGGGCATGATCCTGCGCCCGAACGAGCATCCCACCGACGCAAAGCGCGGCGGTCTGGTGGAACTCCCCCGCAAGCTCAAGGACGAAAACCGGCGTGCGGTGCTCATGACCCTGTTCAAGGGGCTGATCGCCCGCGAAGAGGGCATCACGCTGCGCAGTCTGGCAATCGATTGGGATGACGGCGCATTGGCAGGCGAACTTGGACAGCTTCGGGCTGTGTGGAAACGCGCCCAGGCGGCCCTTGCATCACCGGCAAAGCCGGTTGTGGTTTTCAAGGCATTGTCGGATGCCGATCAGCTGATCGAACGCCACGTGATGGCGGGCGGCGAATGCATTGTTGATGGTTCGGACGAATTTGTGCGTTTGCGTGGATTGTTGCGCGCACGTGGTTTGGATGATGCGCACCTGATCCGTCATGACGGCACGCGCCTGCTGTTTGATGATCAGGATATCGAAGACGATATCGCAACCGCCCTGCAACCGCGTGTGCCGCTTCCGGGCGGTGGCTGGATCGCCATCGAACAGACGACCGCACTTTGTGCGATTGATGTCAATGCAGGCGGATCGGATTCCGACAATGATCAGGCAAGGCGGGCAGAGCAGGTCAACTTGCGCGCAGCACCCGAAATTGTCCGCCAATTGCAGTTGCGCAATATTGGCGGTCTGGTGGTGATTGATCCGCTTCGCATGGCGGGCAAGGCATCGCGCGACCGGTTCGAAGCCGCCCTTCGTGATGCCTTTGGCCCGGAAATGAGCGGTGCGGTCCAGTTTGGCGGTTTTACCCGGCTGGGCCTGTTTGAATTGACCCGGCAGCGCGGCGGCATTGCCCTTGGTGAACTGATGCAAGGCAGGCTGCCTGATCCGATGCCGACGCGAACGGCAGCATTGAACTTTGTGCTGCGTTCCGTGATTCGCGATATGCGCAGCGGGCAGGGCGGGCGATACAGGCTTTATCTGTCAAAGGACCTTGTCGCGGACCTTGTGCCGGGAAGCCACGGGCAACAAATTCTTGAACGTGCGATGGGGATGGCGCCGGAACTGGCCGCCGACGAAAGCCTTTCGCGCGCTGACTACAGGCTGGAGAAACTCTGATATGGTTGAAAAAAACACAGTTAAAACAGCAGGCTCGGGCTGTGCCATGTGCGGCAAGCCGGTGGTGGAAAAATACAGGCCGTTCTGCTCGAAACGCTGCGCTGATCTCGACCTCGGCAAATGGCTCAATGAAAGCTATGCCGTCCCCGCGACCGAACCGCCAGAGTATCTTGAAGACCTTGAAGATGAAGAAGATTTTCGCGCATAAAAAAAATGCGATTTGAGGCTGGACAAGCCCCGAAGGAGTTTGTATAACCCCGCTCGTTCCGCAGGGAACGCTCCGGAAACGGAGACGCTTAAAGAATGCCCGGGTAGCTCAGTTGGTAGAGCAGTGGACTGAAAATCCGCGTGTCGGTGGTTCGAATCCGCCCCCGGGCACCATCTTTAGGTAGCCCAAAATGACCCGGCCATTGGCCGGGTTTTTTTGTGCGCGAACGAAAGTCGCGTTTCATTTTTTTGATATCCCCCATCTTGAAGAAGTCCAAACATTCTAAAGCAGCGCGTGGCTTTTTGCATAGTTTGGCGCTCTATTTTGCATAGTGCCTAATCCAAAAAGGAGCGGTCTGGCGCTGCGTTGCGAAACCAGTTTCGCAATGTCCTGAATCTCGTGTGTCGATCCGATCTCCGGCATGTCAGACACCACCTTCGGCACTTCCCCAGTGTTTCGCAGGACCATCGCTTCATGCGCGTCACTGATGAACCCCGAACAAACCTCGGGCCTCCAGCAACCTCGCCGACGGACCACCTACAGACGGTCCACGGGCTCGTTGCCCACTTCGATCATCTTCCGGTCACGGTGCCAACCTGCCACCCCGACATCCAGACAAACTTCGGGCCTTCGCCATTCCTGCCAACCGACGGCTCTCGGGCTTCTGGCCCGCTCTGATCACTCTCGGCCCTGATGGCATTTCCGGCAACCGGTTCGGCCCGGACACACTTCGGGCGTCGGTCATTTTCGCCAAAGACGGACTTAGGGCGCACGGCCCCACCTGTCCACCATCGGCGGGCCAAAGCCCACTGCTGCCATTGCTGCCGCCTCCGGCAAATCGGGATACCTTTCCCGATAAGACGCACCTCTCCCGTCATGACAAACAAGCGTATTCGAAACCTGTTAGACCCGGCGCGAAATGCCGCCGTAATGGCTCCGCCATCCACCGACCCATATCCTGCGGATTACCCCGCCGCCCTGTCTGTGTCTTTGCCGCTGCATCCTGATCACCTCTTTGATCCGGCCCCAAACGCAAAACCCCGCAAAGCACAAGGCTTTGCGGGGTTCGGTCCGGGGGCATTTATCCCGTTGACTTTTATCTTATGCCATAAATAAAAGAACAAATCAAGAACTTTTTTGAAAAACTTTATATGCCGTCAGAAAAGGGGAGGGAATCGCGGGCAACGGCAGCTTTTCATCCTCGACAAATTTGGGATTCGTCCGGGTGTTTTGATGATTCCTCATACCTTTGCTGCTCAAACGAACGTATCGCGTCGGTTCGCTTTTCAAATGAAAACAACCGTGCGCGCAAGATGTCAGCCGCAACATTAACGCTTGAAAAGAGACAGTTATGTCAGGAATGTTGCGGAAATTTTACATCCCGTTACCATGATGTCTGGCGGCTGGTTTCAAACTGCTGAAACACAAATCGGGCTATGACGTTATGGCAGACAGCGTGTTCTGCGCTGCAATAACAAACATCCAGGGGACCCTGATGGCCGAAAAGCAGATCGAGATCGAACTGAAGCTCCGTATCGATCCGAAACATGTATCGCGTTTGAAGCAGGCACCCGTCCTGCGCGAGGTCAAGGAAGGCCGTCGTCTTCTGACCACCCATCTTGTGTCCATCTATCACGACACGCCCAAGCTTTCGCTGGCCCGCAAGGGGCTGGCCCTGCGTGTGCGCAAGAAGGGAACGAACGGGTGGGAGCAGACCGTCAAGGCATCAAACGGACTTCGCGAAGCCCTGCCGGAACGTCATGAATGGAATGTCGAACTGCCCGATGGCGTTCTTGATCTGGATAAATTCACCGATGAAGACGTCGTCGGACTGCTTGATAAGCACGTTAAAAAGAAGAAGATCGAACGGATTTTTGAAACCGATCTGAAACGCAGTGCGGTTGATCTGACCTATCGCGACGCGATCATGGAACTGGCAATCGATCAGGGCGTGGTGCGCACCGCGGAGAAAGAATCACCCCTGTCCGAGGTGGAGCTGGAGCTGAAGGAAGGCCATCCCGCCGCCCTGTTTGATCTGGCACTTGAACTGCAACGCACCGTACCCCTGTTCCTGAGCCTGCGCTCAAAGGCATCGCGCGGACGGGCGCTTTATCTTAACGAGACACCTGGCTTCTATAAGGCCCCTCCGGTCGGGCTTGCTGCCGATATGTCGGCCGAAATTTCGTTTCGGGCGGTTCTTGCGCAAGGGCTTCGGATGATCCTTGGTAACGAGATTTGCGTGCGTGATGACCTTCATATCGAAGGCTGCCATCAGATGCGGGTTGGCATGCGTCGCCTTCGGGTGGCGTTCAACCTGTTTAAGAAAAACCTGCCGCAGGGCGAGGCTGTCCTGATCCGCCGCCTGCTGAAACATTGCACCAAGGCGCTTGATGGCCTGCGCGACTGGGATGTTTTCCTGACCGAAACCCTGCCGATGGTCGAGGAACGCTTTCCCGATCATCCCGGCGTCGCCGATCTGCGCAAGGCTGCCGCCAAGCAGCGCGAAGCGGCCTTGGTGACCGCGCGCGAAATGCTTGAAAGTTTCGAGTATCAGCAGCTTTTGCTGTTGCTTGGCGCATGGTCGAGTTATTCGCGCTGGGCATCGGGGGCGGATGCCACCCAGATGAAGGCGATGTCTGCACCTGTCACAAAACTGGCAGAACCGCTGTTGAGCCGGGCCTATAAACGCGTGACCAAACGCGGCGACGACGTTGGTAAGCTTACGGTGCCACAACTTCACGCCTTGCGTCTGGATGTCAAACAGATGCGCTATGGCAGCGATTTCTTTGGCGAGGTTTATGCGGCCAAACCGGTCAATAAATTCCGCAAGGAACTGACGGGTTTGCAGGAAATTCTTGGCTGGCTGAATGATGTTGCCGTGGCAGAATCCCGCCTGATGGCCTTGCGGCCGCAGCTTTCCAAAGACGGCATGATCGCCATTGGCCTGATTTCCGGCTGGTTCGGCGCACGCGCCGATCATCGCCTTCAGGGGCTTGATAAGGCATGGAAGAAATTCGAAAAGCAGAAGCTGTTCTGGAAGTAGCCCGCCCGGCAAATCGAAACCGGGCGGCGGCTAGGTCGCTGCCCGTTTCATATCCTGATAAGCCGCCAGCGCCCGCTCACGGCCTTCTTTGACCCCGATCAGGGGCTCGGGATAGCTCTGCCCCAAATCCACCCCTGCGGCCTTCAGGATCAGCGGGGATGCTTCCCACGGCTTATGGATATATTGCGCGGGCATATCGGCAAGTTCCGGGACCCATTGCCGGACGTAACGGCCGTCCGGGTCAAATTTCTCGCCTTGCAGGACCGGATTGAAAATCCGGAAATAGGGGGCGGCATCGGCACCACATCCCCCAATCCATTGCCAGGAAAACGGATTATTGGCCGGGCAGGCATCGACAAGCGTATCGTCAAACCATGCCAGACCTTCGCGCCAATGGATCAGAAGGTGTTTGACCAGTACCGATCCGACAATCATCCGCACCCGGTTATGCATATAACCGGTATGCCAAAGTTCCCGCATTCCGGCATCGACAATCGGAAAACCGGTTTGCCCGCGTTGCCAGCGTTCAAGCGCCTTTGGATCATCATCCCACGGGAAATCGGTGAATTGCCCCTGAAGCGGCACGGATTTCAAATCCCTGGCATGAAACAGGATGTGATGGGCAAATTCCCGCCAACCCAGTTCGGCCATGAATTTTGATGCGGTTTTGCCTTGGCCGGGATGGGCGTCGGCGTAATGGTTTGCCGCGTGCCACACCTGCCGCGGGCTGATCTCGCCAAACCGCAGATGCGGGGACAGTTCCGACGTCACCCGATGATCGGGTCGGTCGCGCAGGTCGGCGTAATCAGAAAGCCTGCCATCAATAAAGTCATGTAGCTGATCCATCGCGCCCTGTTCACCCGGCGTGAACCGATCGGCAAAGCCGGTGGCCCAGTCAAACGGCTTGGGCGACAGATCAAGCCCGGCAATATCTGCTTCATCGCTCAGTTGCAGATCGCCAAGCGGGATGCTTTCAGGGGCTTTTTTGGGTTCTGCCGGGGGTGGCAGTTTCAAACACGCCCGCCAGAACGGACTGAAAACCTTGAAGTCCGATCCGGCCCCGGTTTTGACTTCCCATGGTTCATACAGCAATTGACCATTGAAGCTTTCGCATTCGATATTCTGATCGCGCAAGGATGATTTGATATCAGCATCGCGCGCGATGGACGCCTTGTCATAAAGCCGGTTCCAGAAAAGCGCGCCGATTTTGTGATCAGTTTGCAACTGATTGAAAACGTCCCGCGCATCCGATCTGAAAACCCGCAGACAGGGGGCCTTTTTTCCGGCCACTGTTGCAAGGCTTTCATCAAGACGCGTCAGGGTTTTTTCCAGCCACCAGCGCGTCGCCCCGCCCAATTGGGCATCAATCACCCGATCAAGGATAAATACCGGAAGCACGATGCCGTTATTTTGCTGAGCCCACTTTACGCTGGCGTTCAATGCCGGGTTGTCGGCAAGACGAAGGTCATTGCGAAACCACATGATGGCAATCGGTGCGGCAGAAGCAGAAGGCATCCGGGAACTCGTACCTTGGGGGAGGGAGGGGGCAAAAGGGTGAGAGAGCACATCGACTGTGACAGCATAGAGGGATGTCGATGCGCTCTCTCTGGCTCGGGGTACATCATCATGTACGGCGGACCAGATTGATCAGTTCATCGAAACTTTGCGAAATCACATTCTTTTTCCATCCGGCAAATCCAAGCACCAGTCCGTGGGGCAGGTTGCTGCGATTTTGTGTCGATTTATCATGATAGTAGGATGAAAGCGCCCGGCAGTCGAGCTGCGCCTTGACCATCTGGTCCTGCAATTCCGCATCGTCCTGGTCACCGATAAGGCGCGTGCAAAGATGCAATCCCCCATCCGATGGCAGGACCTGCAAAATATCGCTGGCGCGTGTCTCGATCAGGTCACGCAGATGCGCCCGGCGCTCACCATAACTCAGCCGCATCTTGCGGACATGGCCGCCAAAGTGCCCCTCGGCAAAAAATGCGGCCAATGCGGCCTGTGCCGTTGGGGCGGGCACGCCATCGGCAAAGCCGCGCATCCCGCGAAATACCGGGATCAGGGCGGGTGGCAAAACCAGATATCCAAGCCGGATACCGGGAAATAGGACGCGCGAAAACGTGCCGACATAAAGCACGCGATTTTGCCGGTCCAACCCCTGAAGGGACGATAACGGCGGCCCGTCATAGCGATAATCGCTGTCATAATCGTCTTCGACGATCCACGCATCATGGGCATCCGCCCATGCCAAAAGGGCAAGACGACGGGCAAGCGACAATGTCGTGCCCAGTGGATAATTGCGCGATGGCGTCGTGACCACAATGCGCGCCGGGGGACCCTGATCAAGCCTGTCGACCTGCAATCCATCTTCATCGACCGGGATCGGAAGCAACGTC
>CERN01055283.1_pt1 | contig 29444 bp, 28 predicted proteins | sample 530761 | NCBI WGS metagenome assembly CERN01 (sample SAMEA2620947, study PRJEB7988) | marine metagenome | isolation source: saline water (ENVO:00002010), including | reverse complement strand
CTCGTAGGGCAGGTGCGCCCAGCGGGCGGTCATGAAGTCGATGGTCTCCACCGCCCGCAGGGCAATCACCCACTCGTAGCGGCGGCCATCGCCAACCACGCCGACCGACTTCACCGGCAGGAAAACCGCGAAGGCCTGACTGGTCTTGTGGTACCAGTCCGCCTTGTGCAGCTCCTCGATGAAAATGGCATCCGCACGGCGCAGCAGGTCGGCGTATTCCTTCTTCACCTCACCGAGGATCCGCACACCCAGGCCTGGGCCCGGGAAGGGGTGGCGGTAGACCATGTCGTAGGGCAGGCCCAACTCCAGGCCGATGCGCCGCACCTCGTCCTTGAACAGCTCGCGCAGGGGCTCCACCAGCTGCATCTTCATGGTTTCGGGCAGGCCGCCCACATTGTGGTGGGACTTGATCACGTGGGCCTTGCCGGTCTTGGCGCCGGCGGACTCGATCACGTCGGGGTAGATGGTGCCCTGGGCCAGCCAGTTGACATCCTGCAGCTTGGTGGCCTCGTCGTCGAAGACATCGATGAAGGTATTGCCGATGATCTTGCGTTTGGCCTCGGGGTCGTCGACACCCGCCAGTTTGCCCAGGAACAACGCCTCGGCGTTGACCCGGATCACTTTCACCCCCATGTTGCGGGCGAACATATCCATCACCTGGTCGCCTTCCTGCAGGCGCAGCAGACCGTTGTCGACGAATACGCAGGTCAGCTGATCGCCAATGGCGCGGTGCAGCAGCGCCGCCACCACCGAGGAGTCGACCCCGCCGGAGAGGCCCAGCAGCACCTTGTCGCTGCCCACGGTGTCGCGGACCCGGGCAATGGCGTCCTCGACAATATTGGCCGGCGTCCACAGGGCGTCACAGCCACAGAGCTCCAGCACGAAGTGTTCGACAATGCGCTTTCCCTGCAGGGTGTGGGTCACCTCGGGGTGGAACTGAATGCCGAAAAAGGGCTTTTCCCTGTGGGCCATGCCGGCGATCGGACAGCTGTCCGTCTCGGCGATGACCTCAAAGCCCTCGGGCAGGCCACTGACCTTGTCGCCGTGGCTCATCCACACGTCCAGCAGGCCGCTGCCGTCGTGGTCCAGGTGGTCGCGGATATCGTGCAGCAACCCGCTACCCTGGCCGACCACGCGAATGCGGGCATAGCCGAACTCGCTGGTGGGTGAGGCGCTCACGGTACCACCGAACTGGGCGGCCATGGTCTGCATGCCGTAGCAGATCCCCAGCACCGGCACGCCGAGCTGGAAGACGCACTCGGGCGCGCGGGGCGAGCCCTCTGCGGGGACCGACTCGGGCCCCCCGGACAGGATAATGCCACTGGGGGCGAAGTCGCGGATGGCCGCCTCGTCCAGGTCGTAGGCATGGATTTCACTGTACACACCGATCTCGCGCACGCGGCGCGCGATCAGCTGGGTGTACTGTGAGCCGAAATCCAGGATCAGGATGCGGCTGGCGTGGATATCGGCGGTCATGGGCAGGTCTGGCCTCAGCGGATGGGGTAGTTGGGCGCTTCCTTGGTGATCGACACGTCATGGACGTGGCTCTCGGACATGCCGGCGGCGGTCACCTTGACGAACTCGGGACGGGTGCGCATGTCCTCGATGGTGTGGCTGCCGGTGTAGCCCATGGCCGAGCGCACGCCGCCCATGAGCTGATGAATGATCGCGGACACGGGGCCCTTGTAGGGGACGCGCCCCTCGATGCCCTCGGGCACCAGTTTGTCGGAGCCCTTGCTGGCATCCTGGAAGTAGCGATCGGAGGAACCCTGGGTGCGCGACATGGCACCCAGGGAGCCCATGCCGCGATAGGCCTTGTAGGTCCGCCCCTGGTACAGCTCCACCTCACCGGGGGCTTCCTCGGTACCGGCAAACATGCTGCCCATCATGACGCAGTGGGCGCCGGCGACCAGTGCCTTGGCGATATCACCGGAGAAGCGTACACCGCCGTCGGCAATGATGGGAATTTCGCGCCCCGCCAGGGCCTCGACCACATTGGCGATAGCCGTAATCTGGGGTACGCCGGTACCGGTGACCACACGGGTGGTGCAGATGGAGCCGGGGCCGATGCCCACCTTGACGCCGTCGGCGCCCGCCTCGACCAACGCCAGCGCCGCGGCGCCGGTGGCAATATTGCCGCCAATAATCTGGACAGAGGGAAAGTTCTGCTTGATCCAGCGCACGCGGTCGATCACGTTGCGGGAGTGCCCGTGGGCGGTATCCACCACCAGCACGTCCACGCCGGCGCGGACCAGGGCCTCGACGCGCTGGTCGGTATCCGCGCTGGTGCCCACCGAGGCGCCGACGCGCAGTTGGCCGTAGGAGTCCTTGGAGGCCAGGGGAAAGCTCTCGGCCTTGTCAAAATCCTTTACCGTGATCATGCCACGGAGCTCGAAATTTTCCCCTACCACGAGGATCTTCTCGATCCGGTGCTGGTGCAGGAGACGCTGAACTTCCTCGGCACTGGCGCCTTCGCGTACGGTTACCAGCTTGGTCTTGGGAGTCATGATTTCCGACACCAGCTTGGTGGGGTCGGACTCGAAACGCGTATCGCGGCGGGTCACGATACCCACCAGATCCTCGCCGTCCAGTACCGGCACCCCGGAAATCCCGTGGGCCCCGGTCAACTCGCGCAGCTCCGTCAGGGTCGCGGTCTGCTGGATAGTGATCGGATCCTTCACCACACCGCTTTCAAACTTCTTCACCCGCCGCACTTCCTCGGCCTGCTCGGCCACGGTCATGCTCTTGTGGATGATCCCGATCCCCCCCTCCTGGGCCAGGGCGATAGCCAGGCGAGCCTCGGTCACCGTGTCCATGGCTGCCGAAACAAGGGGTATGTTCAGCTCGATGTCTCGCGTTAGCCGGGTGCGCAGGGACACCGCGGAAGGCACCACCTCGGAATACCCGGGCAGCAGCAGAACATCGTCAAAGGTAAGGGCTTCCTGAGCAATTCGCAGCATGGGGCGTCTCCGGCTGGCAGCCTGAAATTAAACGTGCAATTATAAGTGTTTGACCCACCTCAGGTAAACCAGCCAGCGTGTTCAGTCAGCCCGGACCAGCCGAAATTCCCAGCTTTACCGTCGCCCAGCTCAACCGCGAGGTCCGGCGCCTGCTCGAAGGCCATTTCGACTTCATCTGGGTGGAGGGCGAGATCGGCAATTTCGCCGCGCCCTCCTCCGGCCACTGGTACTTCACCCTCAAGGACAGCGCGGCGCAGGTGCGCTGTGCGATGTTCCGCAACCGCAACCAGCGCGTGCGCCTGAAACCCGCCAGCGGCCTGGCGGTGCGCCTGCGCTGCCGGGTGTCCCTCTACGAGGGCCGCGGCGAGTTTCAGCTGATAGTCGAGCACATGGAGCACGCCGGCGCCGGCGCCCTGCAGGCGGCCTTCGAGGCGCTCAAGGCACGACTGCAGGCAGAGGGCCTGTTCGATCTGGCGCGCAAGCGCGCACTGCCCGCCGACCTGCAGACCCTCGGGGTGATCACTTCTCCGACCGGCGCAGCAATCCACGACGTGCTGACGGTGCTCCGGCGGCGTTGCCCCAGCCTGCGGGTCTATCTGCTGCCAGTACCGGTACAGGGAGAGGCTGCCGCGCCTGCCATTGTCGAGGCACTGGCGCGGGCCAACCGCTGGGCAGCTGCCGGGGAGCTGGCGCTGGACGCGCTATTGCTCACCCGCGGCGGCGGCTCCCTGGAAGACCTCTGGGCCTTCAACAAGGAGTCCGTGGCCCGCGCCATCGCCGCCAGCACCCTGCCCGTGGTCAGCGCGGTGGGCCACGAGGTGGACATCAGCATTGCCGACCTGGTCGCCGACCAGCGGGCCCCTACCCCATCCGCAGCCGCCGAGCTGCTGAGCCCCGACAGTCAGGCGTGGCTGTCGCGACTGAGCCAGCTGGAACGACAGCTCACCGGCCTGATGCGGCGCCGACTCGCCGATGCGGGCCGGGAGCTGAACCACCTGCAGCAGCGCCTGCGCCACCCCGGGGCCCTGTTGCGCGAGCAGGCACAGCGCCTGGACGAGCTGGAGCAGCGCATGATCCGCGCCCAGCGACAAACTCTGCGCCAGAACCAGTCCAGGCTCGCCTTGCTGCAGCAGAGACTGCAGGGACGCAATCCGGCCCAGCGGGTCGGCCAGCACCAACGCGACGTGGTCGCATTGCAACAGCGGCTGCAGCGGGCGATGCAGGCCCGTCTGGAGCGGGCGCGAACCCGCCTGGCACATGTCGGGCAGCTGCTGGACTCGGTCAGCCCCCTGGCAACGCTGCAGCGGGGCTACGCGATACTGACGACGGAGAGCGGCGAGGTCGTTCGTTCGGCGGAGCAGGTGACCCCGGGAGACACCCTGCGGGCGCGGCTGGCGGAAGGCCGGCTGCGACTCACCGTTGAGCGGGACAGGTCAAAGGACGAGCCCTAGCACCCTGCTTTGAGGTTGGGCTTCGCCCCCGGGGCCCGGGAGCGGAGAAACCGCGAGGTTCAGTACTTCGCGGGCAGGCGCGTGTTGATAATGATATGGCGCCCTTCGAAGCGGATGTACTCACCGATGGTGAGATCCTTGAGGATGCGCGCAACCATTTCCCGGGAGGCGCCAACGCGGTCGGCAATATCCTGCTGGGTCAGCTTCTCGGGAATGAACAGTGTACCGTCACCCCGCTCCTCCGACAGGTCCATCAGCACATTGGCCACCCGCCCGTAGACATCCTGAAGGGCCAGGCTCTTCACGTCGGCGGTCAGCTTGCGCACCCGCTGGGCGAGATTGCCGATGAGCTTGCGGGCGATGCCGGGGTGCTCGTCGAGCACCCGGTTAAAATCGTCCTTGAAGATAATGCAGAAACTGCTCTTCTCTACCGTGCGCACCGAGGCCGAGCGCACCGAATCGTCCAGCAGGGCCAGCTCGCCGAAATAATCTCCGGCGCCCTGGGTGTTCATGATGAATTCCTTGCCGTTCTTGTCGCTGCAGTAGACCTTGACCTTGCCGCTCTCGATGATGAACAGCGAATCGGCCGGGTCATTCTCGTGAATGACCACGGTGTTCTTGGGAAAGGACCGACTGGTACTGCTCGCGGCCAGGGCATCCAGTTCCTCGCGGGAGAGCCCCTGGAAGATTTCAACTTGCTGCAACATGCGTGGTGTACCTGCCTCGTGGGTAGCCCGAACGAAAGCTTCCGGCCATGGTAACCCAAACCGACCGGCATGCGTAGCCACCACACACAGCAGATGCTGCGCCCCGGCGACCCGCTCTCCACTGTAACGAACAAGGCGGCGGTTCCCTCAAGCGGCCGCGTCTCGCTATACTCCCCTCACGCCCGCCAGACAGGATTCCGTGGCCAACGTGAATGCCGACACCCTCCCGGTAACAAGAGACCTCGACGATGCGCTGGCACAGGTCCAGGCCGCCTATCGGGAGAGCGGGTCCGCGCTTGATCACACCCTGCAGGCGGATTTCCAGCGCCTGTTCAGTGCCGCCTCGCAGCTGCGGCAAGTTCCGGGCGGCGGGCAAAACACCCTGCACGACCAGCGCAATGCACTCGGCGCGCTGCGCGGCTTTAGCGAAATGCTGCTGGAGGATCTGCCCGCCGAGCAATCCCGGCTTGTCCGTCGCCTGCGACACCTGCTGGCCTTGATCCAGCGGCTGGACCAGGGGCCGGTCACCGCCGGCGAGCTGCCAGTGGATCACGGCTTGACCATTGCCACCGAACCCGGCTGCATTCTGGCCGTGGATGATCTCCCCGAGAACCGCGAGCTGGCCGAGCGCTACCTGTCTCGCTTCGGTCACCGGGTCATCACGGCCGCCAGCGGTGAGGAGGGCCTGCGTCTGCTGGCGGAAAAGCCTGTGGATGTGGTGCTGCTCGACCTGATGATGCCCGACATGGACGGCCGCGAAGTGCTGCAGCGCATCAAGCGCCACAGCACCTGGCGTGCGATTCCGGTGATTGTCATTTCCGGCAGCCAGGATATCGAGGGCATCATTGCCTGCATCGAAGCGGGTGCCGATGACTACCTGTTCAAGCCCTTCAACCCGGTGTTACTGCAGGCACGCATCAAGGCGGGCATCGAACGCAAGCGCTGGCACGATCGCGAGGAGCAGTACCGGCGACAGCTGGAGCGCAACGAGCGCTTCATCCGCGCCACCTTCGGGCGCTACCTGTCGGATGAAATCGTCACCGACATCCTCGAGCGACCCGAGGGCCTGGAGATTGGCGGCGACCTGCGCGAAGTCACCATCATGATGTCGGATATCCGCGGCTTCACCACCCTCAGCGAACAACTGCCGCCGGACCGGGTGATGCACATGCTCAACCGCTATCTCGGCAGCATGACGGAGATCATCCTGGCGCACCGCGGCACCATCGACGAATTCATCGGCGACGCCATCCTCGCGGTCTTCGGCGCGCCGCAGCAGCGGGAAGATGATGCCGAACGCGCGGTGCGCTGCGCACTGGCCATGCAGGCGGCGATGGACGAGATCAACGCGCGCAACCGCGAGGAGGGGCTCCCTGAACTCGCCATCGGCATCGCGCTCAACACGGGCACAGTGATTGCCGGCAACATCGGTTCCGAGCGGCGGGCCAAATACGGTTTCGTCGGGCACCAGATGAACGTGACCTCCCGCATCGAGGACCACTGCCGGGGGGGCGAGATCCTGGTCGCCGACTCCACCGTGACCCGGCTCGGTGGCCGCTACCGTACCAGCGAGCGCCGTGAACTGCAGGTTCGGGGCATTGACCAGCGCGTGATTGTGCACCGCCTGGAGGGTAGCTGCGATGCCTGAATCACGTCCGCTGCTGCTGGTCGAGGACAACCCGCTGAACGCGGAAATGCTGACCCGCCGACTGCAGCGTGCGGGCTTTGCGGTGATCGCCGCCACCGACGGCGTCCAGGCCCTGGAACTGATGGCCAGCGAGTCCCCGGCACTGGTCCTGATGGATATGAACCTACCGGTACTCGACGGCTGGAGCGCCTGCGAGCGTGCGCGACAGGACCCCGCCCTGCGCGACATACCCATCATCGCCCTCACGGCCCATGCCATGGACAGCGATCGCCGGCGGGCCGTTGCCGTCGGCTGTGACGACTACGCCACCAAGCCGATCGACTTCCCCGACCTGCTGGACAAGATCAGGCGGCTGGCCCGCCCATGAGTCTGCGCCGCCGACTAACCCTGTCACTGCTGGCAATCCTGGTGCTGTTTTCCGTCAACGTCGGCACCCACTTCTGGGGCAGCTACGCGCGGCACGAGAGCATGATCGCCTACCGCGGCTCCGTGGCCGCCGCCCAATTGTCCACCGAGATCGCCCAACGCCTGGAGAACCAGCGCCAGAAAATTCTCGTCCTGGCCACTTTGCGGGAAACGACGGGCGACCAGCTGGAGCAGGCGGAACAGACCGAGTCCGAGGAAAACATTCGCGTGCTGCGCCAGCGCATTGCGGAACTGGGCGAGCTGGCCAGCGATGTCACCCGTCCCCAGTTCCAGCGCCTGCAAGCTGCCAGCGACGTGCTACTGGACAGCTGGATGGCTTTTTATGCCGCGTACAACGACCCAGAGGCCAGGCTGGATGTCGACGACCCGCTGCCCTACGTGGAAACCGTGGAGCATCTGCGCCAGCTGGAACAGCGCCAGGCCTTCATCGCCGGACAGCGTGCGCGGATCATCGACCGCACCATTGCCCTCACCGACCGCATTACCGTCATCGGCTTCTTCGCCTCCATCGTGCTCACCGCCACCCTGGGCTTTTTCCTGCTGCGCTATACCAAGCGCTCGCTCAAGCAACTGAAAACCGGTACGCAGCGGATCGGTGCCGGCGATCTCGAGTACCGCATCGACAGTATCGAGGATCGCGGTGAACTGGGCGATCTGGCGCGGGCCTTCAACGAGATGTCTGCCAAATTGCAGGATGCCATCGAGGAAGTGCGCCAGGCCAGGGATACCGCCGACGAGGCCAATGCAGCCAAAAGCCGCTTCCTGGCCAATGTCAGCCATGAGCTGCGAACGCCCCTGAATGCCATCATTGGCTACAGCGAGATGCTGCAGGACGAACTGCAGGACGAAACCCGCATCGACCGGGATCAGTTCGACCAGGACCTCGGCAAGATTGTTCTGTCGGGGCGCCAGCTGCTGACGCTGATCAATGACATCCTCGACCTGTCCAAGATCGAGACGGGGCGCATGGAGCTGCACCGGGAGGACTTTGCCCCCGGCGAGATTCTCAGCCAGGTCTGCGATGCCATGGCGCCACTGCTGCGCAACCGCGGCAATACTCTCCTGACCGCGGGTTTCGACGACCTCGCCAGAATGCACGCCGACGCCACCCGCTTCCGGCAGATCCTGGTCAACCTGCTCGGGAATGCCAACAAGTTTACCCGCAACGGGGAAATCCGCGTGGAGGCCAGAAGACTGCCCGGGGAAAGGGTCGAAATCAGCGTCGCAGACACCGGAATCGGCATGGACCCGGCGCAGCAGGCGCGAATATTCGAGGCCTTCGTGCAGGCGGAAAACACCACCAGCGCCAACTACGGTGGCACCGGCCTCGGCCTGACTATCTGCCGGGAATACTGTCAGATGATGGGGGGAGACATCCGCGTGGTCAGCGCGCCGGGAGCGGGCTCCACCTTTACGGTCGAGCTGCCCCTGACTGCCCCAGCGTCAGCTCCCGCAAGCGCTTGATCGCCTCTTCGCGCTTCTCCAGGTCCTGCTCCAGGGTACTGTTGACCTGTTCCAGGTCCTGCAGGTGGCGGTGCATGACGGCAAAGGATTGCAGCGCCTGGCGCATCAATACCGCCGAGGCATGAGCGCCCTCGGGCGGTCCGGACAACTGCGCCAGAGCCGCCGCCACCGCATCGCGGTCATAGAAGGGACTGTCGGGCAGCATGCTTACCCAGGCCAGCGCGACGTCGGCCTCCCAGTGCGCCAGCGGCGAGCCCTCGAGCCGCCGGTAGCGTCGGAAATGTTCGCTGGCCTCAACCACCCGTCCCTCCGCCAGCGCCTGCAGGCCGCGATCAAAGAAGGTGGTGTCCCGGGCCGGCGCACAATCACAGTCCTTGCGATCGTTTCGAGGCAGGTTGAGGGTCAATTCAGGCCGGCTGCGCGAGGCTTCCCCCGCGCCGGCGGAGTCGGCCTCGTCGGGGGCGGGCCCCTGTTGCAGTGGCGCGCAGCCCGCCAACAGGCTCAGCGCAAGCAGCGATACGACCCGGCGCGACTTCCACATCGGCTATGGTTTCCCTGTCAGCATGTGGGAAAAGTGTAACACCAGCGCGCCGCGGGTGGTCACTCCGGCCGCATGTGAGGAAACAGCAACACGTCGCGAATCGACGGCGCATCGGTCAACAACATGACCAGGCGGTCGATGCCGATGCCCTCCCCCACGGTGGGTGGCAGGCCGTACTCCAGGGCACGGATATAATCCGCATCGTAGTGCATGGCCTCCTCGTCCCCGGCGTCCTTCTCCGCCACCTGGGCACGGAAGCGCTCGGCCTGATCCTCGGCATCGTTCAGCTCCGAGAAGCCATTGGCCAGTTCACGCCCACCGACAAAGAACTCGAAACGGTCGGTGACGAAGGGGTCCGCGTCGTTGCGGCGCGCCAGGGGCGACACTTCGGTGGGATAGGCGGTAATAAAGGTCGGCTGATCCAGGCGGTGCTCGACGGTTTTCTCGAAGATCTCGATCTGCACCTTGCCCAGGCCCCAGCTGTCTTTCAGGGGAATACCCAAGCCCTCGGCGATGTGGCGGGCGCCCTGCTCGTCGCCCAGCTGCGCCGCGCTGATGTCGGGATTGTGCGCGAGGATCGCCTCGAACACCGACATGCGGGTAAAGGGCTTGGAGAAATCGTAGGTCGAACCCTGGTAGTGGACCGTGGTGTCGCCCAGCACCTGGGCCGTCAACTGGCGCAGCATGTCCTCGGTCAGGTCCATGGCATCCCGGTGATCGGCATAGGCCCAGTAGAATTCGAGCATGGTGAACTCGGGGTTGTGCCGGGTGGACAGGCCCTCGTTGCGGAAATTGCGGTTGATCTCGTAGACCTGCTCGAATCCCCCGACCACCAAACGCTTCAGGTAAAGCTCCGGGGCGATGCGCAGGTACATGTCCAGGTCGAGGGCATTGTGATGGGTCACAAAGGGCTTCGCCGCCGCACCGCCAGGGATCACCTGCATCATGGGCGTCTCCACCTCCATGAAGCCGCGCCCGTCCATGTAGTCGCGAATGAAGCGCACGATCCGCGAACGCAAGCGGAAGGTCTCCCGGGACTCCGGGTTCACGATCAGGTCGACATAGCGCTGACGGTAGCGCAACTCCTGGTCGGCCAGGCCGTGGTACTTGTCCGGCAGTGGACGCAGGGCCTTGGTCAGCAGCCGCGCTTCCTGCATGTTGATGTAGAGGTCGCCCTTGCCAGACTTGTGAATCGGCCCCCGAGCACAGACGATGTCGCCCAGGTCCCAGCTCTTGATCGCGGCGAGCGTGTCGGCATCCAGCGCCTGACGGTTCAGGTAAAGCTGCACCTGCCCGGAATCATCCTGGATCAGTAGGAAGGCCCCGCGGTTGCGGATCAGGCGCCCGGCCACGGCGTACTCGCGATTCGCCGCTTCCAGCTCTGCCTTGTCACTGTCACCGTATTCCCGCTGCAGATCGCCGGCCCACGCACTGCGCCGGAAATCGTTGGGGAAGGGATTGCCCTGCTCGCGAAGGCGCGCCAGTTTGGCGCGCCGCTCGGCAATCAGCTTGTTGTCTTCGTCCTGGCCGCGGGGGGCCTGATCCTGGTCGGTCATGCTGTCACAGCCCCTTCTTCAGTGACGCTTCGATAAATGGGTTGAGATCGCCGTCCAGTACCGCCTGGGTATTGCTGGTCTCGACCCCGGTTCGCAGGTCCTTGATCCGCGACTGGTCCAGGACGTAGGAGCGAATCTGGCTGCCCCAGCCAATATCTGCCTTGCTGTCCTCGGTGGCCTGCTTGGCCTCGCTGCGCTTGAGCATCTCCAGCTCGTAGAGCTTGGCTCGCAGCAGCTTCATCGCGCGGTCGCGGTTCTGGTGCTGGGAGCGCTCGGTCTGGCAGGACACCACCACACCCGTGGGGTTGTGGGTCAGGCGCACCGCGGAGTCGGTCTTGTTGACGTGCTGGCCACCGGCACCGCTGGAGCGGTAGGTGTCCACCCGCAGGTCGGCCGGGTTGATCTCGATTTCAATGTTGTCATCGATCTCGGGCGACACGAACACCGAGGAGAAAGAGGTGTGGCGGCGGTTGCCCGAGTCAAAAGGCGACTTCCTCACCAGGCGATGAACCCCGGTCTCGGTCCGCAGCCAGCCGAAGGCGTATTCCCCCTCGAACTGGATCGTGGCGCTCTTGACCCCCGCCACTTCCCCGGCGGAGACCTCGATCAGCGTGGTCTTGAAATCGTTGGCCTCACCCCAGCGCAGGTACATGCGCAGCAGCATCTCGGCCCAGTCCTGGGCCTCGGTGCCACCGGACCCGGCCTGGATATCCAGGTAGGCGTTATTGGCATCCATCTCGCCGGAGAACATGCGCCGGAACTCCAGCTGCTCCAGCAGCTTTTCCAGGCGCTCGATGTCCGCGCGGACATCCGCCACGGTGGACTCGTCGTCCTCAGCGGCGGCCAGCTCCAGCAGGTCGCCGGCGTCCGCGGCACCGCTGGTGAGGGTCTCGATGCTGCTGACGATATTTTCCAGCGTCGCCCGTTCGCGGCCCAGATCCTGGGCCCGCTCGGGGTCGTCCCAGACCGTGGGTTCGGCCAGTTCCAGCTCTACTTCGGCGAGGCGGTCCTTGCGATTAGCGAAGTCAAAGATACCCCCTAAGCACGTCGGTGCGCGCCTCGATATCCTTGAGTTTCTGAACCAGGGGATTGATTTCCAGCATGGCAAGACGTTCCACTGCAAAAAGGCGCGCAGTGTACCGCAGGCGGGGGTTTCAGGTCTAACCAGCCGCCGCTTTCGGACTCGGCACCCGGACTACGACAGCGCCTCCAGCTGCTCCACCACCAGTTGCAGGCCACGGCGCCCGCGGAACTCGTTCACATCCAGTCGATACACCGCTTCAACCCACTCGACACCGGGATCGGGCCAGCGCTCGGTGTCGATATTGAAGGCAATGGCATCCACCACGTCACCCGCATCGGGCTGCAGCACCAGCTTCAGGTGCCGCTCGCCCACCAGGCGCTGTTGCACGATGCGGAAGCGCCCGTCGAAGCAGGGCTCCGGGAAGTGCTGGCCCCAGGGGCCGGCATAGCGCAGCAGCTCGGCCAGCTCCAGGTGCATATCGCTGCCCGGCAATTCGCCATCGGTTTCGATGATCGCCTGCAGGTCCAAGTCACGGGCGTGGCGCCCCACTTCGGCCACGAAGGCCTCGGCAAAATCCGTGTAATGAGCGCGGGGCAGGCTGAGGCCCGCCGCCATGGCGTGGCCACCGAAACGCGATAGCAGGCCCGGGTGGCGGGTGGCCACCGCGTCCAGGACATCGCGAATGTGGATGCCCTGGATGGAACGGGCAGAGCCCTTGAGTTCATCGCTGCCCGGTTCCGACTCGGCAAAGGCGATCACCGGCCGGTGCAGGCGGTCCTTGATGCGCGAGGCCACGATACCCACCACCCCCTGGTGCCAACCGGGTTCAAACAGCGTCACTGCCGGCGGCAGGTCGGCGCTGTCGTGGTGGTGCAGGTCCAGGGAGGCGAGCACCACCAGGGCCTCGTCCTGCATGCCGCGTTCAATGTTGCGGCGCTCCGCATTCAGGGCTTCCAGCTGGGCAGCCATGGCGGCGGCCCGTGGCACATCGTCACAGAGCAGACATTCGATACCGATCGCCATGTCCTGCAGACGACCCGCGGCGTTAAGGCGCGGGCCGACGGCAAAACCGAGGTCACTGGCGACGACACTCGCCGGGTTGCGCTTGCCTGCCTCGAGCAGAGCCAGGATGCCAGGCCGCGCCCGCCGGGCGCGAATACGCGCCAGGCCCGCGGCAACCAGGATGCGGTTGTTGGCATCCAAGGGGACAACGTCGGCCACCGTGCCCAGCGCCACCAGGTCCAGGTATTCCCCCAGGTTGGGTTCGGTCATCCCGCGCTGGCGGAACCAGTCCCGCGTGCGCAGCTCCGCCCGCAGGGCCAGCAAGACATAGAACATCACCCCGACCCCTGCGATCGCCTTGCTGGGGAATTCGCAGCCCGGCTGGTTGGGATTGACAATCACATCGGCGGCCGGAAGCTCGGCACCCGCCAGGTGGTGATCGGTCACCAGCGTGGCAATGCCCAGATCCCGCGCCGCGCGGACCCCCTCCAGACTGGAAATACCGTTGTCCACGGTGATGATCAGGTCGGGGGAACGCTCGGCGGCGAGGGCGACAATTTCCGGGGTCAACCCGTAGCCATACTCGAAGCGATTGGGTACCAGGAAATCGACCGAAGCCGCGCCCAAGGCCCGCAGGGCCAAGAGTGCCAGGGCGGTACTGGTGGCGCCGTCGGCATCGAAGTCCCCCACCACCAACAGGCGCTGATTGGCGGCGAGAGCATCTGCAAGCAGGCGGGCAGCGGCATCTGCTCCGCGCAACTGGCAGGGAGGCAGCAGACGCTTCAGGGACAGGTCAACATCTTCCGCCGACTGCATTCCCCGGGCGCGATACAGACGCGCCAGCAGGGGGTGCAGCCCCGACTGCTCCAGCTCGGGGGCGGCGCCGGAATCGCGGCGACGAAGCTGTCGGGAAACCATCGGCGCCTCAGGCGCCGAGGTTGTTCGCCATGAAGGACTGTACCGCCGAGAGATCGTTGGGCAGCACCTCGAAGCGCTCGCTGCGGTCGAAAAGATCGGCGAGGTGCAAGGGCAGAGGCGGCTCGACACCGATTTCCGCCCGCTGAATCGCCTGGGGGAACTTGGCCGGATGCGCGGTGGCCAGGGTCACCACCGGCACCTGCCGGTCGAGCCCCGACGCCAGGGCCGCCTTGACGCCAATGGCGCTGTGGGGGTCGAGCAGGTATTCGCAGTCACGCCAGGTGGCCGCGATCTGGGCGCAGGTCTCCTCGTCGGACACCCGATGGCTGCTGAACAGCTCGCGGGCGCGCTGCATGGCCTGCTCGGAGAAATGGATGTCGCCCTGATCGAAGTCGCGCATCAAGGCGGCAACCGCCGCACCGTCACGGTCGTAGAGGTCGAACAGCAGGCGCTCGAAGTTCGACGAGACAGTAATGTCCATGCTCGGCGACAGGCTGTGCTCCAGGGTCTGACGGCCGTAGCTGCCGCTGGTCATGACCCGGTGCAGGACATCGTTGCGGTTGGTGGCGATAATCAGCTGCGCCACCGGCAGCCCCATCTGCCGGGCGAGGTAGCCGGCGAAGATATCGCCGAAATTCCCGGTGGGTACCGAGAAGGCCACCGGGCGGCCCGGTGCCCCCAGGGCGAGGCCGGCGTAGAAGTAGTAGACAATCTGGGCCATGATGCGCGCCCAGTTGATCGAGTTGACTGCCACCAGGGCGCGATCCTCCGGCAGGAAGCCGCGCTGGTTGAAGCTGGCCTTGACCATGGCCTGGCAGTCGTCGAAGTTGCCCTCGAGAGCCAGATTGTGGATGTTGTCACCCACCACCGTGGTCATCTGCCGGCGCTGCACCTCGGAAACCCGCTGGTGGGGGTGCAGAATGAAGATATCGATATTCTTGCAACGCTTGCAGCCTTCAATGGCAGCGGAGCCGGTATCACCGGAGGTCGCCCCCATGATCACCACCTTCTGGTGCCGTCGCTCGAGGACATAGTCCAGCAAACGGCCCAGGAGCTGCAGGGCGAAATCCTTGAACGCCAGGGTGGGGCCGTGGAAGAGCTCCAGCACAAACTGGTTGTGCGCAATCTGGGTCAGGGGGGCCACGGCGTTGTGGCGGAATACGGCGTAGGTGTCGTGGATCAGCTGGCGCAGATCGTCGGCGGGGATGCTGTCCGCCACGAAGGGCGCAATGATGCGCTCCGCCAACTGCGGATAATTGAGACTCGCCATCTCGGCGATCTCGTCGCGCGTGAAGGTGGGCAGGCGCTCGGGCACATACAGGCCGCCGTCGGAGGCCAGGCCGGTCAGCAGGACTTCCTCGAAGTTCAGGGTGGGGGCCTGGCCCCGGGTACTGATGTATTTCACGTTGTGTCCTGCCTGTCAGCCGTCCAGTACTTCCACACGAATGCGCGTGACGCGCCCCGCGATGCTGTCGAGTTCCTCGATCTGCTGCACCGCCTCATCCACCTTGCCCTGGGCTGCCCGGTTGGTCAGGACGATCAGCGGTACCCGGGACTGCCCCGCCGCCGGGGCCTTCTGGATCAGGGCCTCGATACTGATGCCCTGGTCACTGAAAATGCTGGCGATGCGCGACAGGACACCGGGCCGGTCCTCGGCCTCCATGCGCAGGTACCAGGGGGTCTCCACCTCGGCCATCGGCACCACCGGCAGGTCGCGCAGGGCATCAATGCTGAAGGCCAGCGCCGGCACCCGGCTCAGCTGACCCGCACTGAGGTCACGCGCCAGGTCGACCAGATCCGCGACCACGGCCGACGCGGTGGGCTTGCCCCCCGCGCCCGCGCCATAGTAGAGCGTCGGCCCGACAGCGCTGCCCTCGACCAGCACCGCATTCTTGACGCCATTGACGTTGGCCAACAGGCGGTCTTCCGGGATCAGGGTCGGGTGCACGCGCAGCTCCACGCCGCGCTCGCTCTGCTTCGCCACGCCGAGATGCTTGACCCGGTAGCCGAGCTCCTCGGCATAGTCCAGGTCCTGGGGCGTGAGCTGTGTAATGCCCTCGGTATACACCGCGTCGAAGCGCAGGGGAATGCCAAAGGCGAGCGACGCCAGAATCACCAGTTTGTGCGCGGCGTCGATCCCCTCGACGTCAAAGGTCGGGTCGGCCTCGGCATAGCCCAGGGCCTGCGCCTCCGCCAGCACGTCGGCAAACTCGCGCTTGTGCTCGCGCATCTCGCTGAGAATGAAGTTGCCCGTGCCATTGATGATACCGGCAAGCCACTCGATGCGGTTACCGGCCAGGCCTTCGCGCAGTGCCTTGATGATCGGGATGCCGCCGGCAACCGCGGCCTCATAGCGAATGGTCACGTCGTGCTCGGCCGCCAGGGCAAACAGGGCATTGCCATGCTCGGCGATCAGCGCCTTGTTGGCCGTGACCACGTGCTTGCCACTGCGCACGGCGCGTTCGATCAGCGTGCGCGCGGTATCGATACCGCCGATCAGCTCCACCAGCACGTCCACCTCGGGATCGTCGGCGACCGCCATGATGTCCCGGCTGACCTTGATGCCGGTCAGCTCGCAGGCCGGGTTGTCACGTCGCGCGCCGACATGCACCACTTCCACGGGTGCCTGGGCACGCGCGGCAATCTCCTCCGCCTGCTCGCGCAGGACGTTGAAAGTGCCGCTGCCAACGGTCCCCAGGCCACACAGGCCGACGCGGACGGGTTTCACTGCTTGCTCCATGCTCTCCTCACTGACCCGCCAGATGGCCATCCTGTCGGAACATGCGCTTGATATTGCGCAGTGCCTGGCGGGTACGATGTTCATTCTCGATCAGGCCGAAGCGCACGTAGCCTTCGCCATACTCACCAAAGCCCACGCCGGGGGATACCGCAACCTGTGCTTCCTGGAGCAGTTTCTTGCTGAATTCCAGCGATCCCATTTCCTGATAGAAATCGGGAATGCGCGCCCAGACAAACATGGTCGCCCGCGGCGGTGTCACCGGCCAACCCAGGGCGTTCAGACCACTGCAAAGCACGTCGCGACGGGCCTTGTACATGGCGGTAATCTCCGCCACGCAACTCTGATCCCCCTCGAGGGCCGCAATCGCCGCAACCTGGATCGGCGTGAACATGCCGTAGTCCAGGTAGGATTTGATTCGCGCCAGGGCGCCGACCAGCTCGCGGTTGCCGCAGCAGAAACCGACACGCCAGCCGGGCATATTGTAGCTCTTGGACATGCTGAAAAATTCGACTGCGACGTCGCGGGCACCTTCGACCTGCAGGATTGAGGGTGCGACATAGCCATCGAAACACAGGTCGGCATAGGCAAGATCCTGCACCACCCAGATCTGATGTTCCCGGGCAATCGCCACCACGCGCTCGTAGAACTCGAGCTCGACCACCTGCCCCGTCGGATTGGAGGGAAAACTCAGCACCAGCATTTTCGGCTTCGGCCAGCTGTTGCGGATGGCGTTTTCCAACTCGGTGAAGAAATCCTCCTCGTTGTTGCCCATGGGCACATGGCGGATATCCGCCCCGGAGATCACGAAGCCGTAGGGATGGATCGGGTACGCGGGATTGGGTACCAGGATCGCATCACCCGGCCCGGTGGTGGCAAGCGCCAGGTGCGCCAGGCCTTCCTTGGAGCCCAGGGTAACGATCGCTTCGGTTTCCGGGTCCAGGCTGACGTCATAGCGACGCTGGTACCAATCGCAGATCGCCTTGCGCAGACGCGGAATGCCCTTGGACTGGGAATAGCGGTGAGTATCGCCGCGGCGCGCGGTCTCCACCATCTTGTCGACGATGTGCTGGGGAGTCGGCTGGTCGGGGTTGCCCATGCCGAAATCGATCACATCCTGCCCCGCCGCTCGCGCCTGCTTCTTCAGCTCGCCGATGATATTGAATACATAGGGGGGCAGGCGCTCAATGCGCCGAAACTGGTTTTCCACGTCGTCTGAACCCGGTTGGGCGGTCGCGTGACCGCATATAGAAAAGGTGGCAAACAGTACTGAGTCCGCCCCCGGCTGTCAACGCGAGGGGGCGGTTGAAGACGGTTTCGCCGCGGCAATCAGTCCAGGCCGAGGGTCACCATCAGCTCGTCGGCGGACTGGTAGCCCGGGATCATCTGTCCGCTCTCGCTAATAATCGCAGGGGTTCCGCGCACACCCAGCGCCTGCCCCAACTCGTAATGGTCGGCCACGGGCTGATCTTCGCAGAGGTTCTGCGGAAGATCTTCGCCCTGCTTCATCCGCGTGAGCGCGTCCTGCTTGTTCTCCGCGCACCAGGCCGTGGCCAGCTTGCGATAGCCCTCCGAGCCGACCCCTGCACGAGGATAGGCCGCGTAGCGTACCTCAATGCCCCGCTCGTTCAGTGCGGGTACTTCGCGGTGCAGCTTCTGGCAGTAAAAACAGGTGATGTCAGTAAACACGGTGATGTGGGCGCGGGGCTCGCCCTGCGCCGGGAAAACAATCAGCTCGTCGGTATCCAGTGCGGCCAGCTGCTTGGCGCGCTCGCCATCGCGGCGCTTCTCGGCCAGATTGACGAAACCCTTGGGTCCCACGGTAAACAGGTCCCCGACAATGAAAAAACTGCCATCGGGGGTCGAATAGACCAGCGGGCCCTCCTTGAACTGCACCTCGTAAAGGCCGGGCATCTCGCTGGCCCGCACCTCGCCCACCGTCAGGCCGCTCCCGGGAACCTCGAGTGCCTCCCGCAGGCGCTCGCGATCCGCGTCGGAAACGCCCTCGGCCCGGGCAGCCACCGGCCCCAGCAGTGCAGTCACGGTGAGTATCAGGGCAATCAATCGGGCAATCATGGTCCTTCCTCTTGTCAACAACACAGCCGTGTCACAGTCCGGCCCCGCGCTTTGGAGCCGCGGAGCCGGCACAAGTTCCATCAGCCGCGGGGATGGTGGCGGGCATGCAGATCCTGCAGGCGCTGCCGGGCCACGTGGGTGTATATCTGCGTGGTACTCAGGTCACTGTGCCCCAACAACATCTGCACCACGCGCAAGTCGGCGCCGTGGTTGAGCAAATGCGTGGCGAACGCGTGGCGCAGGGTGTGTGGCGACAACGGCGCCCGAATGCCCGCGCGCTGAGCATAGAGTTTAATACGATACCAGAAGGCCTGGCGAGTCATCGCCGCCCCCTGCCTGCCGGGAAACAGGGCATCGCTGAGGCAAGCCCCCAATAACGCGGCGCGCGGTCCACCCAGGTATACCCGCAGCCAGGCCAGCGCCTCCTCACCCATGGGCACCAGGCGCTCCTTGCTGCCCTTGCCGACAACGCGCACCACCCCCTGATTGAAGCTGACCTGATCGACACGCAGGCCGACCAGCTCGGAGACGCGCAGGCCACAGGCATACAACAGCTCGAGCATGGCCCGGTCGCGGCACTCGAGGGGGCGCTCACTGTCGGGGGCTGCCAGCAGAGCCTCGACATCGCGCTCTGACAGGGACCGGGGCAGCGGCCGCCCCAGTCGCGGGCTGTCGATAGCCGCCGAGGGATCGTCGGCGAGCCGCCCCTCCCGCACCTGGTAGCGATAGAAGCCGCGCAGACACGACAGCATGCGGGCCGAGGAACGCGGCGATCGACCACTGCCCAGGCAATGGCCCAGCCAGGCCTGCAGGTCACCCGCATCCGCGTGCAGCAGACCGGGGCGACCGCGCTCGCCCAGCCAGAGACGGTACTGCATCAGGTCCCGTCGGTAGGCGGCCAGGGTGTTGTCGCTCAAGCCGCGCTCTATCCACAGCGCGTCGAGATAGGCAGCCACCTCGGCATCGACGGCAGGGGCCGGGTGTCGGGGCAGTTCACTCATGACGAAAACTGTAGCATGCACCCGTTTTCCAGGCACGAGAAAGCGCCCAGACCACCTCCCGGCGGTTTGGGCGCTTCACGGATAAGCCGACAACGCGGAGCAAAAACAGCACCGCGTGTGGGCGTCTTAGCTGGAGAGCTTTTCCTTGATGCGGGCGGCCTTGCCGGACAGCTCGCGCAGGTAGTACAGCTTGGCCTGGCGTACGTCGCCGCGACGCTTCACGGAGACACTCTCGACCAGCGGGCTGTAGGCCTGGAAGGTACGCTCCACGCCGACACCGTGGGAAATCTTGCGCACGGTGAACGCCGAGTTCAGGCCGCGGTTGCGCTTGGCAATGCAGACACCCTCGAAGGCCTGCAGACGCTCGCGGTTGCCTTCCTTGACACGCACTTGCACGACCACGGTGTCACCGGGGCTGAACTCCGGCAGGTCCTTTTGCATCTGCTCTGCATCGAGCTGGGAAATGATCTTGTTGGTGCTCATGGCGTGCTCCTGTTGTCGACTGTGCGTAGCTTCACAGCTAGCGAGTTAATCCTGTTGCTGTTCCTGGCGGTAAAGCGCCAGCAATTCCTCTTCCTCGGGTGTCATCACCCGGCCCTCGAGCAGATCCGGCCGCCGCTCCAGCGTACGACCCAGCGCCTGCTTGAGACGCCAGCGGCGGATCCGTGCATGATCCCCGCTGAGCAAAACTTCGGGTACTACACAACCCGCCCACTCTTCCGGGCGGGTATAGTGGGGGCAGTCCAGCAAACCATCGGCGAAGGAATCCTCCTGCGCCGACTGGGCGTGGCCCAGCACCCCCGGCAACTGCCGGATTACCGCGTCCATCAGGACCATGGCGGCGAGTTCACCCCCGCTCAGCACATAGTCGCCGATCGACACTTCTTCATCGACATCGGCCTGTATCACCCGCTCGTCGATGCCCTCGTAGCGCCCCGCCACCAGCACCAGAGCCGGCAGCGCGGCAAGCTCCAGCACCCTGGCGTGGGTCAGCCGACGCCCCTGGGGTGACAGGTACACCACCCTGGCCCCCTCACCGGCCTCCTGCCTGGCCTCGGCGATGGCCTGGTGCAGCGGCTCGGGCTTCATCACCATGCCCGGGCCACCGCCAAAGGGGCGATCGTCCACAGTGCGATGGCGATCGTGGGTGAAGGCCCGCGGGTTGCTAAAGGCCAGTTTTACCTGGCCCTGCTGCACCGCCCGCCCGGTCACACCGCTGTCGCTGAGGGCGGCAAACATCTCGGGAAACAGGCTGACCACACTAATATGCATGTTGCCTCGCCCACTCCACTACCCGGCGACTATTCGTCGGGGAACCAGTCCACCTCAATGCAACCCGCATCCAGATCCACCCGGGTCACGGTCTGCCCGCGCAGCCAGGGAATCAGACGTTCGCGCTGATCCAGGCTGCCCTCGCTGGGCCTGACCACCAGCACGTCGTTGGCGCCGGTGTCGATCAGGTGATCCACTTCGCCGAGCAGCACCAGCCCCTCGGGGCTGGAACACCAGACCTGGAGCCCTTCCAGCTGGTGCCAGTAGTACTCGCCCTCGTCCAGTTCCGGCAGGGCGCCCGCGGGAACGCTCACATCCAGGCCGCGATAGGTCTCGGCCTGATTGCGATCGTCGACACCGCGTATGTGTGCGACCAGCCCCTTGCCGTGACGCCGGCCGGCGTCAAACTCAATGGCTTCGTCGCCTCCCCGACGCCGGACCGTCCAGCCCGTGTAGTCGAAGAAATTTTCCATCGGCTCGGTGTAGGCGTGAACCTTCACCCAACCCTTGATTCCGTAGCAGCCCGTGATGCGACCGATAACCAGACGCCCGTCACGCTTGTCTTCGGGCACGCTGTCGTCACTCACGGACCGGGGCAGCCCGAGCTCAGGCTGCTTCGGCCTTGCCGGCTTCCTTGACCAGCGCGGCAACGCGTCCGGACAGCTGGGCACCCTGGCTCTGCCAGTAGGCGATACGCTCGGCATCCACCTTCAGGCGAACTTCCTGGCCGCGGGCGACCGGGTTGAAGAAACCTACGCGCTCGATGAAACGGCCGTCCCGGGACTGGCGGCTGTCAGTAACCGTCAGGTGGTAGAACGGGCGCTTCTTGGCGCCGCCGCGAGAGAGTCGAATTGTGACCATATTGCTCTATATTCCTGTAGTGGGGTGTCATCTGCAGCCATTACGCTGCACGATCCACAGCTGTTTCTGGCACCAGGGCCGCAAAGGTGGCGTATCATACGGAAAAACCCCCCTCAGGGAAAGCCCTGCCGGGGGGAGTTTTTTAGCACTGGCGCGGGCTTAGCGGAAGGGGAAGCCGCCACCCTGCCCGCCGCCCGGGGGCAGCATGCCGCCCATCCCGCGCATCATCTTTTCCATGCCGCCGCCCTTCATCTTCTTCATCATTTTCTGCATCTGCTTGTGCTGCTTCAGCAGACGGTTGAGATCCTGCACCTGGGTGCCGGAGCCCAGCGTGATGCGGCGCTTGCGGGAACCGCTGATGATGTCCGGATTGCGGCGCTCCTTCGGCGTCATGGAGTCGATCATCGCCTCCATGCGCTGGAACTGCTTCATGTCGAGGTTCTTCTGCGCCATCTGCGCCATGCCACCCATGCCGGGGAGCTTGTCCAGCATGCCGGTGATGCCGCCCATGCTGTTCATCTGCTGCAACTGGTCGCGAAAATCCTCGAGATCGAACTTCTTGCCCTTCTTGACCTTGCGCGCGAGCTTTTCCGCCTTCTTGCGGTCGACCTTCTGCTCCGCCTCCTCGATTAGCGACAGCACATCCCCCATGCCGAGGATGCGCGAGGCAATGCGATCCGGGTGGAAGGGGTCCAGGGCCGCGGTCTTTTCACCCACCCCGAGGAACTTGATCGGCTTGCCGGTCACCGAGCGCACCGACAGGGCGGCACCCCCGCGACTGTCGGCATCCACCTTGGTCAGGATCACACCGGTCAGCGGCAGTGCCTCGCCGAAGGCCCGGGCGGTGTTGGCCGCATCCTGACCGGTCATGGCATCCACGACGAAGAGCGTCTCGGTGGGCTGGGTTACCCGGTGCAGCTCGGCAATCTCCGCCATCATGGCCTGGTCGATGGCCAGACGACCCGCGGTATCCACGATGAGCACGTCGCTGAACTTGACCCGCGCGTGCTCCATGGCCGCCCGGGCAATATCCACCGGCTTCTGCTCCGCCTGGCTGGGGAAGAAATCGACACCGACCTCCGTGGCCAGGGTCTCCAGCTGCTTGATCGCCGCCGGCCGGTAGACGTCGGCGCTGACCACCGTGACCTTCTTCTTGTCGCGCTCCCGCAGCAGCTTGGCCAGCTTGGCCACCGAGGTGGTCTTGCCCGCGCCCTGCAGACCCGCCATCAGAATCACCACGGGGGGCTGGGCAGAGAGGTCAAGGCCCTCGTTGGCCGAGCCCATCACCGCCTCCAGCTCTGCCTGCACGATCTTCAGGAAGACCTGACCCGGGCTCAGGCTGCGGGTGACCTCCTGGCCGACGGCGCGCTGCTTGACCGCCTCGACAAAGTCCTTGACCACCGGCAGCGCAACGTCCGCCTCAAGCAGGGCGCGACGCACCTCGCGCAGGGTGTCCTGGATATTCTCCTCGGTCAGCTTGGCCTTGCCGGTGATATTGCGCAGGCTCTGGGAAAGGCGTTCTGACAGACTCTCGAACATGGGAATTACTCTCGCTGGGGCTCACGCTATTGAATGTAGTGAGACAAACCGGTACAAAAGGCGCAGTATACGCCACCCGGGCCAGTCCCCCCAACCATGCCATTGTCCCTGCTCGCCATTGTCAGCGCGCTGTTGTACCTCGTCGCGGCGGGGATACAGCTGATGCACGTCCTGCAGCGCCGGCGCGGCCTCGGCCTCGGCGTGATCCTCAGTGGGAGTGTCGCCCTGCTCTGCCACGCGGCCGTGGCCTGGCAGAGCGTCGTCGACACCAGCAGCGTACACCTGGGCTTCTACAAGATTGCCGCGCTGATTTTCTTCATCATCAATCTGGCCTGCATCGTCTTTCTGTTGAAGCGACCGCTGCAGAACCTGCTGCTGGCCCTGTTGCCACTGTCCGCTGCCGCGGTACTGGTCTCCGCCTTCGCACCGGAGACCGGCCGCGCCTCCGGCCCACTGCAGGACGGACTCCTGCTGCACGTGTCGGCCTCTTTGCTGGCCTACGCCCTGCTCACCCTGGCAGCCCTGCAGGCCGCCCTGCTGGCGGTCCAGGATCGCCAGCTGAAACACCACCATCCGACCGGCATCGTGCGCCTGCTGCCCCCCCTGCAGCTGATGGAGTCGATGCTGTTCGAGCTGCTCTGGGCCGGGGTCGTGGTCCTGGGCGCCGCCATCGTCTCGGGCTTCCTGTTTGTCGAAAACATTTTCGCCCAGCATCTGGTCCACAAAACCATACTCACCATCATTGCCTGGGTGATCTACGGCGTGCTGCTCTGGGGACACCACCAGCTGGGTTGGCGCAGCCAGACCGCCGTGCGGCTGACACTGGTGGCCTTTGTCCTGCTGGTGCTCGCCTTTTTCGGCTCCAAACTGGTCCTCGAGCTGGTTCTGCAACGCCCGTGACGCGCCCGACGAACGGGCTTGCGGGGGCGCGGGTTTTTCTTCACCATAGCGCCTTCATTCCGGTCAAAGGTGCAATCCCGCCTTGAACGACGCTTCACTGGGTCTGCTCAGCTCAGTTCTGGTCTTTCTCATCTTCCTTTCCGCGTTCTTTTCCAGCTCGGAAACGGCAATGATGTCCCTCAACCGCTACCGGCTGAAGCACCTGCGTCAGCAGAAGCATCGGGGTGCCCGCAGGGCCAGCGAACTGCTGCAGCGACCGGATCGCCTGATCGGACTGATCCTGATCGGCAACAACCTGGTCAACATTCTCGCTTCCGCCATCGCCACCGTCCTGGCCATCCGCCTGTGGGGCGACGCCGGCATTGCCATTGCGACCATCGCCCTGACCCTGGTGATCCTGATCTTCGCCGAAATCACCCCCAAGACCCTGGCCGCCCTGCGCCCGGAGCGCATTGCCTTTCCCGCCAGCGTGATCCTGCTGCCGCTGATGAAGGTCATGTATCCGGTGGTCTGGGCGGTGAATTTTGTCACCAATGGCCTGATGCGCCTGCTCGGCACCGACCCGGCCGCGGGGCAGGAGGAACACCTGTCCTCCGAGGAGCTGCGCACCATCGTCAACGAGGCCGGGCCGCTGATTCCCTCGGCGCACCGGGGCATGCTGCTGAATATCCTCGACCTCGAGGAAATGTCGGTGGACGACGTGATGGTGCCGCGCAACGAGGTCTTCGGCATCGATCTCGACGAGGACGACGACACCATCCTGCGCGCCCTGCAGACCAGCACGCACACCCGCCTGCCGGTGTGGCGCGACGACGTCAATAATATTGTCGGCGTGCTGCACATGCGCAATCTGAGCCGGATCCTCGACCGCCAGGGCCTCGATCGCGCCGCGCTGGAACGGGAGATGGACCCACCCTACTTCATCCCCGAGGGCACGCCGCTGCACACCCAGCTGCTGCACTTCCAGCGCAACAAGCTGCGTTTGGCCATTGTGGTGGATGAATATGGCGACGTGATGGGCATTGTCGCCCTGGAGGACATACTCGAGGAGATCGTCGGCGAGTTCACCTCCAAGTTGAGTGACACCGGCGACAGCATTTTCCCCCAGCGCGATGGCAGCCACCTGATCACCGGGGGCGCCAATATCCGCGATGTCAACAAGGCCCTCAACTGGGACCTGCCGACCGACGGCCCCAAGACCCTCAGTGGCCTGATCCTGGAATACCTGGAGTCCTTCCCCGACGGCAACGTCTGCCTGCGCATCGACGGCTACCAGCTGGAGGTACTGGAGCTGCAGGGGAATGTGGTGCAATCGGTCCGCGTCAGCCACCCGCGCCGGAGTGGCACACGCACAAACTGACCCGCGAACTAACGCAGCCCGGTTGGCCAATCGGCCAGTCGGCGCTCCCGGGCACGGTCGAGAATCGCCTGTTTCTCCGCCGGGCTGGCCATGAACCAGTCGGTTATTTCAGTGGCGCTGCGGTAGCAGCCGACACAGACATCGTCCTCATTCAGGGCACAAATGGAGACACAGGGTGACGCCGGCTCGACTGCGAGGGGACGCCCCTTGTCACCGTCCTGCTGTTCGTCGTGACTCACGGCTGCTCCTCCAGGCCCTCCAGGAAGGCCGCGGCGTTACGCACGTAATGCTCGGCATTGAGCGCCAGGGCCGCCTGCTCCTCCTCGCTGAACTGGCGGCGCACCTTGGCCGGCGCACCCAGTACCAGGCTGCCATCGGGGATCTCCATGCCCTCGGTAACCAGCGCACCCGCGCCAATCAGGCAGTTGCGGCCGATACGGGCGCCGTTCAGGACCACCGCGGCAATCCCCACCAGGCTGCCGTCACCCACGCTGCAGCCGTGGAGCATGGCATTGTGGCCCACGGTGACGTTCTCGCCGACCACCAGGGGGTAACCCGGGTCCGCATGCAGCACCGACCCGTCCTGGATATTGCTGCCGGGACCGATATCGATACGCTCCACATCCCCGCGCAGCACACAACCGAACCAGACACTGCTGCGGTCGCGCAGAGTAACCTGCCCGATCACCGCGGCATTGGGTGCGATGAAATGACCGCCGCCCTCCAGGGTCACCCGGTGACCATTGAGACTGTATTTCACGTTTTTTCCTCCTCGAAGACATCCGGGTCCAGGCCCGCTCGCAGGCCGATATTGACCAGTTCCAGCAGCACCCGGGCCGAGGTTCCCCATACGGTATCACGGGCCAGATGGAAATGCGGCACCCGGACCGGGAGCCCGGTCTCCGGGTCGGGGAAGACCCGGCTGTGCCAGCCCTCACGGTGAAAAAACTGCTCCAGTCGCGGCAACAGCAATTCGGCGACCTCCCCCGGGTCCGCTCGCAGGGGCAGGCCCGGGTCAATGACCGCCACACAGGGATAAATGCGATACCCGCTGCGGGTGACCAGGGGCGGTAGTTCCCCGAGGGGCTCGACGGCGTCCGGTGGACAACCCACCTCCTCCTCGGCCTCCCGCAGGGCGGTGTCCCAGGGGCTGTGGTCACCGGGCTCACGCTTGCCGCCGGGAAAGGCCACCTCCCCGGGATGCAAGGGGAGGTGCAGGGCGCGGCGGCCAAGCAGCACCCGGGGACACGGCTCCCGGGTCAGGGCTACCAGCACACCCGCCAGGCGCCCACTACCCGACCATGCGGCGCGGTGCAGGGGCAGCGCCTGCCGCAGGCGCTCGAAGATTTCCGCCGCGGCACTGTGATCGGGCTCAGGCACCCTCGGCCTGCTCCGCGTAGAAGCGGGCGGCAAAGGCATCCAGGCAGCCCTCGACGATAGCCTGGCGGATACCCGCCATGTGCCGCTGGTAGTAGCGCAGGTTGTGCAGGGTGTTCAGCTGGGAACCCAGAATCTCGTTGCACTTGTCCAGGTGGTGCAGGTAGGCGCGGCTGAAGTTCTGGCAGGTGTAGCAGTCGCAGGCCTCGTCCAGGGGCAGCGTACTGGTCTTATGCCGGGCGTTGCGCAGCTTGAGCACCCCTTTCGAGGTAAAAATGTGGCCGTTGCGAGCGTTGCGGGTAGGCATCACACAGTCGAACATGTCCACCCCGCGACGCACCCCTTCCAGCAGGTCGGCGGGCGTACCCACGCCCATCAGGTAGCGCGGCTTGTCCTCGGGCAGGTGCGGCTGCAGGGCATCCAGCACCTTGAGCATCTCGTCCTTGGGTTCGCCGACCGAGAGCCCGCCAATCGCGTAGCCGTCGAAGCCGATATCCACCAGGCCCGCCAGGGAGGCCTCGCGCAGGGCCGGGTACATGCCCCCCTGCACAATGCCGAACAGTGCAGCGAGACTGTCGCCGTGGGCCGCCTTGCTGCGCGCGGCCCAGCGCAGGGACAGCTCCATGGAAGCGCGGGCCTCGGCTTCGGTGGCCGGATAAGGGGTGCACTCATCGAAGATCATGACGATATCTGCGCCCAGGCTGCGCTGGATGGCCATGGACGTCTCCGGGTCGAGGAAGACCCGGGCACCATCCACCGGGCTCTGAAACTTGACCCCCGCCTCGGAGATCTTGCGCATGGCCCCCAGGCTGAACACCTGGAAGCCGCCGGAGTCGGTCAGGATCGGGCCACTCCAGCCCATGAAGTCGTGCAGGTCACCGTGCTGCTCGATAATGTCGGTACCGGGACGCAACCAGAGGTGGAAGGTGTTCCCGAGAATGATCTCGGCGCCGATCTCGTGAATATCGCGGGGAAGCATGCCCTTGACCGTGCCGTAGGTGCCCACGGGCATGAAGGCCGGCGTTTCCACCGTACCCCGGGGAAAGTGCAGGCGCCCGCGACGGGCAGCGCCGTCGCCGGCCAGATTCTCGAAACGCAGGTGACTCATCGGGGCTCCAGGGAGTCGGGGCGGGGGGTGAGGAACATGGCATCGCCGTAGCTGAAAAAGCGGTAGCGCTGGGCGATGGCCTCGGCGTAGGCGGCGAGGACCGCTTCGCGCCCGGCGAAGGCGGACACCAGCATCACCAGGGTGGATTCCGGCAGGTGAAAATTGGTCACCAGGGCGTCCACCACACGGAAGCGGTAGCCCGGGTAAATGAAGATATCGGTATCCCCGGTCATCGGGGCCACCCGCCCCTTGCCACAGGCCGCCGACTCCAGCGAGCGTACCGCGGTGGTTCCCACGGCAACCACGCGACCGCCGCGGGCGCGGCAGGCCTCCACCGCAGCACAGACCTGCTCGTCCACTTCCAGGTACTCGGCGTGCATGTGGTGGTCTTCGATATTGTCCGTCCGCACGGGCTGGAAGGTTCCCGCGCCGACATGCAGGGTGACCGCGGCCCGGTGCACACCCTGTGCATCGAGCTGCGCCAACAGGCTGTCAGTGAAATGCAGACCCGCCGTGGGGGCTGCCACCGCCCCCTCTTTCTCCGCATAAACGGTCTGGTAGCGCGACTGATCAAGCTGTTCGTCCTCGCGCGCGATATAGGGCGGCAGAGGCATGTGGCCTATCTGATTGAGCAGCGCGGGAAGAGGGCTGCCATCGGGCGTGCGCAAACAGAACAGTGCGCCCTCCCGGCCAGTGACCTCGAGCTGCCAGGGTCCGGGCTCCTCGCCCTCGCGCTCCGCGAGCAGCAGCGTCGTGCCGGGCTTGGGCGACTTGCTGCTGCGAATATGCGCCAGGGCGGTATCCACGCCGGTGAGGCGCTCGATGAGAATCTCCACGCGCCCACCGCTGGATTTCTGACCCCACAGGCGCGCGGGGATCACACGGGTGTTGTTGAAGACCAGAAGATCCTCGGGGCGCAGCAGTTCGGGCAGGTCGGTAAACCGGCGGTGAGCCACCGCACCACTGGCACCTTCCAGGCACAGCAGACGGCTGGCGCCGCGTTCAGGCAGGGGGTGCTGGGCAATCAGCTCGGGGGGCAGGTCGTAGAAAAAGTCGCTCTTGCGCATGGGAATGGGGCCTGTGCGGGCACAGGCCCGGATCGGACAATGATTTACTCGGCGTCTGCCTCGCCTTCGGCGGCGGTCTCAGCGGCCTCGCCCGCGCCCTCTTCTTCCACCGGCTCTTCCGCGGGCTTCGGTGCGGGCACCTTGATCAGGCCCTCGGCAGCCAGGACTGCGACTTTCTCCTCGCCATTGACCGGCTTGCGCTCGGCATCCTTGACCGCGTAGCGATTGTCGCCGCGCTGGTAGATGCGGTGAGACTCGGTTTTCTTGATCAGCTTAAGCGCCATGATCCTTTCTCCTTAGCCAAGGTACTCAGAAAACACCCCGGTCACGGGGCAGTCGCGAAGTTTACAGGCAAACATCGCCAAGGTTAAGGCGACGGCAATTGAATTGCGCGGCCGGATTGCTATAATCCGCCCTCTTCCCGACCCTCCCTGGGGTCGTTCCCGCCC
>CERN01054856.1_pt1 | contig 29514 bp, 43 predicted proteins | sample 530761 | NCBI WGS metagenome assembly CERN01 (sample SAMEA2620947, study PRJEB7988) | marine metagenome | isolation source: saline water (ENVO:00002010), including | reverse complement strand
AAAAGTAGGAAATACTGGTCCTCAAGGAACGACTGGTTCTCAAGGCCTTACTGGAGTCGGAGCAGGTTCGGGAGGGTCGGTGAATGAAGTTGCTTACTTTAATACAACATCAACAGTAACTGGAGATTCTGTATTTCTTTATAATGCTACTGATGATAGATTAGGAATTGGACTATCCAATGTAGCAAATATTGACAGAAATCTCCACGTTGAAACTGATGATGATATATTAGCAAGATTTACAAGCACAGATGCTAATGCAGGAATAGAATTAGCCGATAATTCTACTGGTGCTTCAGAAGCCCTTGCATTCCAAAGAACTGCTAATACATTAGGTATTAATCCCAATGGTGGAAGGGTCGAGGTTCCCGGTGGTGGAGATTTCGATGTTGATGGTGGTGTTTTCCACGTTGATGCAACAAATAATAGAGTAGGTATAGGAACAGATAATCCTCAAGATACTTTAAATGTTATTGGGGCGGCTAAGGCTGAATATGCAGTAACATTAACTAATACGGGAAATCTTTCCATGAATAGAAGTAATCATGCAGGTGAAGTAATATTGCAAGGTAATGCAGGAACTCTAACTTTGCCTACGGCTACTTCAACTGGTGAGTTATATACTATTGTTTACAATTCAACTACGGCAGCAACAGTTACTATGGCTACCACAGGAGCAATTAATCTGATAAAAGATACTGCTTCCGCCACTACATATTCTTGGGCAGCAACAGGAGCAGGTGATTCTCTATCAATAATTTGGAATGGGTCTGCTTGGGTCGTAATAGGTAAATAAATAATCCAAACCATTTCGTGCAAGGTGTAATAACAAAACTTTTAAGTATTAGTCGTGTAATTATCAATTATGGTAAGGGCAAACTTTCCAAATATTTTGTTTGGTAATCAAGTTCAAAAAGGGGCAGCAGGACCAAGCCCCCCTACGACTCCAGTAATTTACTCTAATTTAGCAGGTTTCTCGGCCACTCCTACAAGATTTGAAAACTTAGTAGAGATGGCTTCAGAAACAGGCCCTTTATGGGGAGGTAGTTATGGAGTATCAGACCCCGCTACTGGAACTGGACAATTTGGTATCGGTAATAACTATGGTGGTAATAACGGATTTTCCGTTCCACCTGACCCTCAACTAACAACTTTTGGAATCGTAATGAACAATTCTACTGTCGCCTCCACTATAACTTATCAAGTTGATGCTATAGATTATATGAATAATTACCTAACGGCTTATCCACCGAGTTGGGAAGATTATTTAAATTTTGGTGCTTATGCCGCAGACCCCGGCGCAGGAGGTGCCGGAGCCGCTACATCATGGAGTTGGGATGTTACCATAGTCGCTCAATCCTTCTCAGGCGGAGCAGTTGCATTTACTAGTGGAACTGGAGTAACAACACAACAAGCGGATTTTGCTAATAATCCCGGAACAGGGGTTGGAGAAGATGTTAAATGGTTTTTAGGTCGAGGAGGAACAATCAATGGTGGAGATATACTTGAAATTGAAGTTGCCGTTACAGCCTCTAATGCAAGTGGAAGTGCTGTTGCGGTAGTAACTGTTCTCGTAGAGTGGGTATAAAGATACAACAGTTTTATATAGTATATTAATAAATATTAAAATTATGGGATTTCAATATATGGATAATAGCATAAATTGGAGAGGTCAAGTATTAGATGCTAAAGGAATAAATTTTCAATCTAAATATACTGTTGATATACCTGAAGGAGTTTCAGGAGATTATTCTATAATTCATTGCCATAATTTAAATTACGAAGAGTGGCCGGGAATATTTCCCGATTATGTATTGGCTAAAAAAGAATTTCCTGAAATTGAAAAATATACGTTATTAGTTAAACAAGGTTACTCATATCCATTTATGCAAGATTCTTATGCAGAATTTGAAGAACATCAATGGCTTTGGGATAATGCTAGTGGAGATGTATTAATTGGAGGTTTAGGTATTGGCATGGTTAATGAAGCATTAATTTTAAAAGATGAAGTTACTTCCGTAACTATATTGGAAAAGGAGCAAGATGTTATTGATTTAGTTTGGGAACATTGTGCAAAGGATGATAGATTTACATTAATTCATACAGATGCTGAAACTTGGGAAATTCCTGAAGGAAGCAATTGGGACACAATTTTTTTGGATTGTTGGACTTTTGATAATTCTACTCACCATTCAAATTGGAAAACTCATATGGATAGTAAATATTCACCTTACACGAATAAACTAGGTTATTATGGTGTTTGGAGAGGATTAGATAATTATTACGAAATTAATAAAGAAACAGGGATATTAGAAAATAGAGTCCCGAATATTGCAAGGCCTTGGTTCTAAGGAAGATTTAAATACGTTATAATTAATTTTAAACTATGACAACCATAGGTTTAGTTATGACTACCTATAATGAAGAAAAGGTTATTAAGAGGTGTCTTGAATCTGTATTGCCATTTATTGATTATTATTCAATAGGAGTAGATGAGAAAACAACCGATAATACAAAAAAGATTATCGAAGAAACTTTGGTTGATAAGACAGGAGTAGTTTTTGATTCTCCTTGGAACGGATTCGCAGACGCTAGAAATCAGGCTTTTGAACATTTTAAATGGGATGTGGATTGGTTTTTAATAATTGATGCCGACATGATTATATCTGACGAAGGTTTTGACAAAAATAAGTTAAATAAAAATTTATCAGGCTATCTTGTAAATCTTCGACAAGGATTAGTTAATTGGCACATGAATTGGTTGGTAAATGCCGATTATAAGTGGGAGTGGAAAGGAATTCTTCACGAATTTTTGAATTGTTCAGAATTAATTAATCCAATTACGGAAACACTAGAGGGATTGGTGTGGATTCATGGAGGAGATGGCGGTGCAAGACCTAAAGATAAAGCCATGTTTAAAAGAGATGTGGATGTATTTTTAAATGAGATTATTAAAGAAACAGAACCTTTTATGATTCAAAGATATACTTTTTATTTAGCCCAATCTTATCGAGATGCAGGAATGACAAAGGAATCTATTATGTTTTATAGAATTAGAGCCTCTATGGGGGGATGGAATCAAGAAGTATATTTATCTCACTATTATGCTGGAAAATTAAGTAATCAGTATGAAGATTTTATTAATGCATTAGCATTATTGCCAACTAGGTGTGATGCATTAGTAGAAATTTTATTTATGGGAGTTAGTCAAAATAATTTGGAATTATGTTCAATTGGCTTACAACATTATGATAGAATTTTAAAAGAAGATACTTCTTGGGACAGGCAAGGTTTATTTTTTGTTGATAGAGTTGAAGAATTGCATGATTGGGCTGCTTGTGCGATGGGTCTAGTGGGAAGGATAGATGAATCGAAAAGGGCTATGTTAAAATTGTATGATAAATATGTATATGAAAATGATTTACATAATTCCGAAAGAATAAAAAATAATCTTAAACTATTTTTACAACAGGGGTATTGAAATGGGAAAACGAGTTTTAATTAATAGTGAAAATTTTTATCCGATACGAGGGGGTGGAGAAAAATATTTGGAAAATCTGATTCTAAAATTAATACAGGATGATTATGAAATAGAAGTTATAACCGTAATTCCTGAAGTTGAAGGTTTTGATAAAAAATTTGAATATTCTATTACACGAATAATTGAAGATAAAATTACTTCAAAACAAATATTAGGGCTTTCAGTTTCGGAATTCGTATGGGGTTCAGGAAAATATGCAGAAAAATATTTTAATCGAAAATATAATAAAATGAACACTTGGACACAAATAGAGAATCAGATAATAGAAAAAATAAATAGTATGAAGCCTTTTGATGTATATATTGGAGTAGGACAATTTGGTGCAAAAATAAAGCCATACTCTCAAGATATAGTAAGCATAATTAAAAAACAAAATTCTGATTGTAAGACTTTTTATTTAGAGTTTGATATGTATCATTTTTCGAATCCAAATGGTGAAAAAAAAGATTTACTAGAAATACCTAATATTGATTACATAATATCATTAAATGAACATGATTTAAATCATAAAAGTATTTTAAATGAAAATAATAAAATATGCCTTCCGCCAATTCTTGAAATAGATAATAAAAAATACCCTAAAGATTGGGAAGATAGACCTTATGATTTTGGTTTTATTTCCCCCCTATACCATAAAGGAAATTCTATTGTAAGAAATTTGTTATTAGATTACCCTGAGAAAAAATTTCTAATTAAAAAACCTTCTTATGGAAGTGAATACGATTTAAATGAAATTTATCCTCTAATTAGTAAAAATTATGATGTTTTAGATTGGGTTGATGATATTGATAAGGATTTTTATCAAAAGTGTAAATTTATTTTATATCCTTCATTAAATGAGGGTTATGGAATGGTGCCTGTTGAAGCAATATTAAATGGAGCAATACCTATTGTAAATAAGACTGATTCTAATTATTGGGTTCATGAAAATAATGTTTATTATGTAGATACAGAAATGCAAAAAAATTCAATTTTATATAATTTTCAATATTATTTAGATAATTATAGTTTAATCAACTCTCAATGGACTTCGGCTATTACTCACATATTGAATTATGAAAAGAGGATTTTTCCACTATTCATCGGAAATACAAATATCAAGGTTAAAAAACATCATAGCCAAAGATTTGAAAAATTATATTTAGAGTTTAAAAATATCCTTGAGGAGTAATTATATGAATATTTTATTTGGAACTAATCTTTTTCACCCATTATTCGGTGGGGGAGAAAAGGCTATAATTGATTGGTTAGAAGATTTTACTAAATTAGGACATACCGTAACCGTAATTACTAATATGCCTGAGATAGAAGGTTATGAAAAACAATTTCCTTTTGAAGTAATTCGCTTAACACCAAAAATTCCATATGATAAAAATTTAAATAGTATTAGACTACAAAGTAATTCAAATTCTCAATATTTCAATTCATATTCTACTAAACCATATGATAATAATTATTATTCAATGCATTTAGCAAGTCAGAAGATAAAGGATAGAAATTTTGATGTTTATATAGGGTATGGGAAATGGGGAGTTTATGTAGAGGATGAAAATGTAATGACTTTTGCTACATTAATTAAAAAACAGAATCCCAACATTATTACTGTTGGATTGACTTGGGAATATGGTGCTGGAGGTTTAATTTGGGGGGTAGATAAATTATTAAGTTGCGCCCCGTATGAATTAACCAATAATAAAAATTTAAATCAAAATTTTCAAGACAAATTGATACTAATACCAAAACAAAATACCTTTTCTCCAATTGAAAAATTTAATTATAGTGAATGGAAAAATAGACCCTACGACTTTATCTTTAATAATCCTCAAATTGGTAAAGGTATTGATACATTATATTATATAATTAAAAAAATGAAACATAAGAAATTTTTATTGAAACATGGAAATTGGGGAGATAGTAAAAAATTTGACAGATTTTATGAATTGGAAAATGTTGATATAGTAGATAGGGTCGAAAGTATGGAAAAAGACTTTTTTAGAAAGGGTCGGTATTTATTATATCCCTCAATACTAGAGGGCTTTGGACTAATGCCTCTTGAAGGGGCTATGCAAGGAACAATCCCAATCTGTTCGGACATAGGTATATTAAGATATTCTTCCGCACCATTCAGTATTTTTGTATATTCTGAATATTTAACCGATACAGTTTACAATATAGTTTCGGAGATGGATAGTGTAAAGGATTTAAATTGGGAAGGGATTGCCGAAAGTTGGATAGATATGATAGATTTTTTAGACAATAATCAGGAATTTGTAAGGGAAAAATATAATGATTTGGAAACTGTAGAGAATTATGTAAATAAAAGATATGAAAAAACTATGGATGAATTTTTAAAAAAATTGGCTAATGAGTGTGAGTTATAAAATGAGAATATTAGTTGGTGCGATGAATTTAACTAGCCCCCTATATGGAGGTGGTGATAAGGCATTAATTGATTGGCTTCTTGATTTACATACAATGGGGCATGAAATCAGTATAATCAATATAAACCCTCAAATCATAAAATATGAAAATCAATTACCCTTTGATTTTATACATTTATTGGAAAATACTGTTTGGAAAACAGAAGATTTAAAAAATGAAACTGTAAAAAAACACGCTCTTAAATTGATAAATCAGCGAGAAGAATATGATTATTATTTGGGTTATGGTTGGTGGGGGGCAGGATGGAAACAAGTTGAAAAAACTTTTGCAACAGTTATCAAAAATCAATATCCGAAAATTAGAACTATAAATTTAATATGGGATTTACATACATTAAATGAATTAGATAGTGATTGTGAAATACTCATGCATGGAGCCCCATACCATTTAATAAAACACCCCCAAGCACCATTGCTTGAAACCAAAAGAACATTTTTATTACCAAAACAAAACTCTTATCAAACAATAGATAATTATGATATAACGGAATGGTTATCTAGGCCTTATGATTTTATATTTAATAATCCTTCTATTTATAAAGGCTCACCAATAGTAATAAATCTCGCATTAAATTTCCCCCATAAGAAATTTTTAGTTAAAAAGGGAACTTGGGCTTTTTGGGATATTTACGGATGGTATGAAAAATGGCTAGATATTATGGGACAGATTTCTAATATTGATATTATTGATACAGTAGAAGGTATGGAAAATGATTTTTTTAGAAAGGGTAGATATTTATTATACCCTTCTGTTTCTGAAGGTTTTGGATTAATGCCTATGGAGGCCGCTACTCAAGGAACAATCCCCATTTGTGCAGATACTGAAATTTTAAGATATTCTTCAAGCCCATTTGCTGAATTTATTTACTCGGATGCCTACACATTCAATCCTATATCCATTACAAATGGGTGGAGTGGGGGAATAGACAATATTGATTGGTTTGGGGCAACTAAAGATTGGGTAAAGAGAATAAGATTTTTAGATGATAATTTTAAATATGTTGAAATACTGTATAATAATTTACAGTATGTAGAAAATCATGTGGAATTGAGATATAAAAGGCAACTTGACAATTTTTTGAAAGATTTGGAAAAATTCTAATGTATGATAAGAAGATTTAAATAAATCTATCGGAAATGATAAATATATGAGAGTTTTGGTCGGGACTAACCTTTTTTATCCCTTAAATGGTGGGGGTGAAAGAGCATTGATTGACTGGTTAAATGATTTTCATTTAAAAGGTATAGAAATTTGTGTAATTACTACAACTCCTGAAATTGAAAACTTGGAAAGGGAATTTCCATTTCAAGTAATTAGGCTTCAAGACAAAATACCTTATAGTGAAAAAATTGACAATGAAGGAGTTCAAAATTATCTTCAAGAGATGCAGTATAATCATTACGAAATGATTGACAAGGCTATGTTGATATTAAATGAGATGAATGATTTTGATTTTTATATAGGTTATGGATTTTGGGGTAGTGAATGGCTTATTGACGGATATAAAAGTTTTGCCACAATTTTAAAAGAACAATGCCCTAAGTTAAAAACAATTTCATTAAAATGGGATGTTCATGGGGGTGAAGGAGAATATGACACCGACTATGTTTTACATGGCGCACCTTACAAGTATATCAATAATCCCCACACGAATGAAGTGTTTATAAAAAGGTTTTCGATGTTTCCTAAACAAACTACTGATAATCCATTAGAGGTATTTAATTTTGAGGAATGGAAAAATCGACCCTACGATTTCTTATTTAATAATCCTCAATTGAATAAGGGGTCTTTGACTGTATTGGAGATTGCTAAAAAATACCCTAATAAAAGGTTTTTAATTAAGATGGGAAATTGGGGGTCTTGGAATAATAATGAAATTATCCAATTGAGTCAATTAAGAAATGTGAATATAATTAATACGGTCAAATCTATGGAAATTGAATTTTATAGGTTGGGTAAATATTTACTTTCTCCATCGGTTGTTGATGGTGGAGGGATGATGCCATTAGAAGCCGCTATGCAAGGAACAATTCCTATTTGTTCAAATATTGGTATTTTAAGATATTCTTCTAGTCCATATGCTGAATTTGTTTTTAGTGAAGAAATTACTTATAATGCATTGAATAAAATGATTCAATGGAATGGATATGATAAAATAAATTTTGAATTAGTTGCGAAAGATTGGTTTGATAAAATTGATTTCTTAGATAACTATTCAGACTATGTTGAAGATACCTATAATAATCTCAAATATGTTGAAAATTTTGTTACTGAAAGGTATTACAAATCATTAGACGATTTTTTACAGGAATTGTTTTTAATGATGGAATAGAAGAATAGATTTAAATAGGTTCTCTCTAATTTTAACAATATGAAAAACGTAAAAACGGCATTGATTACTGGAGTAAATGGTATGGATGGTAGCCATTTGGCGGATTTATTATTAGGTAAAGGATATGTAGTTTATGGTATGGAAAGAAGGTCGTCTGTTAAGAACAGAACTAATACAGAACATTTAGAAGCAAATCCTAACTTCCATTTCGTGATAGGTGATTTAGGCGATTCTGAATCATTAAGAAATATTGTTAATGCTACTAATCCTGATGAAGTTTATAATTTAGCCGCCCAATCATTTGTAGGTTCTTCTTGGGAAATACCTTTGGAAACTTCAGATACCAATGGGTTGGGTGTTTTAAGATTACTTAATGCTATAAAACAATATAATGAATATAATGATAAACAGGTTAAATTTTATCAAGCCTCAACATCTGAAATGTTTGGTTTATTTTCGGAAGATACAATTTCAGCCAATGAAGAAACTTATTTTTATCCTAGAAGCCCCTATGGTGTGGCGAAACTATATTCTTATTGGATGGTTAAAAATTATCGTGAATCTTATGGTATGTTTGCTTGTAATGGAATTCTTTTTAATCATGAATCTGAAAGAAGAGGAATCGAGTTTGTTACTAGAAAAATAACTGATGGTGTTGCTAAAATTCATTTAGGTAAACAGGATAAAATCTATTTAGGTAATTTAGATGTTTCAAGAGATTGGGGATATGCACCTGATTTTGTTGAAGGTATGTGGAGGATGTTACAACAAGAAAAACCTGATGATTATGTTTTAGCAACAAATAAAGCACATACTTTAGAAGAGTTTTTAGATTGTGCATTTAAGGTCGTAGGGTTGGATTGGCGTGATTATATTGAGCAAGATGAGCGTTATATGCGCCCTGCTGAAGTTCCTTACTTACAAGGAGACTATTCTAAAGCCTCAACAGCATTAGGTTGGAAGCCTAAAACATCTTTTGAGGAAATGGTTAAAATCATGGTTGAAAATGATATAGAAATTATTAGAAATCATTAAATAACAAAACCTTTATAATTTTATTATGGTAAAAAAAGGGTTTGTATTGAATGTTAATTTTATCAATACTGGTAAAAGTTCTGAATCTAATAAAAAATACCGATTAGATAGGGCTAGTCTAAATGAATTCTCATCATTAATAAAAGAATTAACAAGTAATATATATTCTTATCAAATGACAGATTCAAAAATTCGTGAAATTCTTAATGATAATGGTAAAAAATGGAAAGTTTATGCATTTGGGGATTTGAAAAAAAATGGTGTTATGGGTATTGAATCAATTGTTATTTATCGTTTAATACTTTCAGAAAAAAATTATGAAATTTATAACCTATATCAAATTGGTTCAAAACTTCCTAAAACTGATTCAACGGCAGATGTAGAAAAATTTATGAAAGATTTAAATAATACAATAGTTGAATCGATGAAAGAATTAAACTTAGAGAATAAAAAGAGAAAAATCTTTTATGAAAATATTAGAGAAAGTAATATACTATATAATGTTTACGAAGGGATGGAATCCGTAAAGGTAAAAAGATTTCAAAACGGATTATATAAAGATGGTGAGTCCAAAATATTAATTTTAATGAGATTAAGGGAGAAGAAAAAGTTTAAAATATTTGATGATTTAAATAGTGTAGATGATATTGATAAACTAATCAAAAAGGGAAATCCTCAAACTAAATCATTTTATGTAGATAAAAAACCTGTTTTTGAAAATAAGGATTATAAGATTTATGATGAGTTAAAATATTTAGATACAGAAGAATTGGTTGAATTACATAATGATAATATGAATAAACAAAGAGAATCTAGTTATTTTAAAAAAATTATAGATAAAAATAAATCAGTTTTTTTAGTTGCAAAAGATAATAAGGGAAAAATTGTAGGGTATATATTGACTAGGCCTGAGTATTCTCCGTTTATAGATAGTGGACTATATAATGTTATGAATTTTGTCGGTATTGTGGTATCGCCAAATATGCGAGGTAAAGGACTAGGAAGGAAATTAATTAATATGATGGAAGAAAGGGTAAAAAAGATGAATCAATTTGAGTATATCTACGGTCATGTGAGATTTTCTAACAAATCAGCAAAGAGACTTTATAAAAAAATGGGTTATTCTTTATTCCCAATTGGTAGATATAAAGATACTAAAGAAATAAAATATAGATTGTTCAAAAGATTAAAAAGACCTAATTTTAGTAGGGGTTTAAAGACACATAGAAAAGAAATTATGGTTGGTTTATCTCTATTATTAGGGCATGAATTGATTCATTTAATCCGAGAATATTAAATAGTAAGATATAAATAGTAAAGCATATTTCTAATTATATTATGAAAGAAATTAATTACACCTTCTCAATAGGTAGTAATTGTGATTCGACTTTCTTTATTAGGGAGTATGATTTGTGTAAAATTTCAGGACCTTTTGATTGGGTTTACATTGATTTTGCTTCTGCCATAACCAATATAAAAGAAAAATTTATTAGGTTTACTTCAGATATTTTTTATTATTCTGATGAGAATAATTATGATTTTCAAGACGAAGATACTTGGAGTAGTTATGTATTTAATAGCAAATATTTAGATACGGTTGATTCAAGACTAAGAACAATTGGTAAAAAGGAATTCACTTTACATTATGAGAAGCCTTTTAAGACCCCCTTTTTTATTAACCAACACTATTTGCCTTTAAAGTTAGATAATAATTTAGTTCAATGGAATCGTTCTTGTTGGTTTCCTCACCACAACTTTCAAGACCCTATACAAATTAATGTATTAGAGAATAAAATTATGGCTTTTAATGAGTTATATGAAGGTGATAAAGATAAAATTCTTTTTTTGGGCTTTAACAAATTTGAAAATTTAAATAATGCTTATAAATACATTAAAGAATGTGTTCATGAATACCATTCTTCTAATTTAGGCTGTGATGTATTTTATATTATTTTAGCCCCCACAAATTCTGCTCCTGAAGTTCATAATTACAATGGTATTACTATTTTTTTAACACACTATGAGGCTAATAAAATGTATCAATTTGAATTTGATAGTAAATTTCCCGAAATTAATCAATATTTAAGAACTATTTATAATTTTAATCCTTTAAGCAAACCTAGTGAAATAGAATATTTACCTAGTCCAAAATTTAGTGAAAAAAATTTAGATATAATAAAATGGTAATTTAAAAGATTATTTCCACAACTTATCTTGTTTTTTGGTATTAGGCACTCTAAATGTTTCTGCTACCCAAGAAGATATTAAAAGGTATAATTCATTAGTATAGTCATTACAACCATATTTTTCTATCAACTCAGCCATTAACGCATCATATTTACTAACCGAACCTTTTGACACCGTTAGTATTATATTTCCCGGACAAGTTATTTCAACTTCTTCTTTAGAAAAAGGGTCTATTTTTTTGTCAATAACAGTTATACAATTACCACTTAAGGGAGGCCTTCTATAAGATTCTCCACATTTAGTGCATCTAACTTTTTGTTGTCCAAAGGCTCTTAAATTACCTCTCATGTCTCTAATCAAGTGTCTATCTATTAATCTACTTGCTTGGTCGTTATTATCAACTGAAGTTAATGTCGTTCCTAAAGCGAATTGCACCATAGTTTTCATTCGCATAGAATCTAATGTGTTATAAGGATTATCTCTAGGGCCTGAGTTACAATCAATAGTTTCATGAGTATAACCAAAACCCTCATATTGGTTTTCACCCCCTAATACATCATCCACAGTTAAAACCCCATGCTTACTAGCATCTTTAGGTAATGGAGTTTCTTGACTCCATTCATAAAAATCGACAGGGTATTCCCACCCAATATCAAGATTCAATGCTTCTTTATCTATTTCCGAAGGATTAATACTAGTTGTTAAAATTAATGGAGCATCCATCTGCCCCCCTCTAAATGTTGAAAGGAAATCTTTACTAAAATTAATTAGTCCATCTAATAAGAACATGACACAATCAATATCTCCATCACAATTTCTTCTTTTTGCTGCATGAAAAAATGGGTGTCCATAATGACCTTTAATATCTGAAAGTCCAATTATTCTACACAATATTGCTCCTGATGTATGTGGGGCTAAACCCATCATCAATTGTCCGAATAAATCTTCAAATGTCTCACAATTATAGAAGGGTTTCATATCATATAACTTGACTAGCATTTCGTCTATATATTTGGTGGTATTTAATAATTGTTCGGCTAATTGTAAAGATAATACTATATCTTGGATTTTTAGTTCCACAACCTCATCAACAGAATTTACTTCATAACCTAATTTTTGTGCCTTTTCTAAGGTTAAACCAATTTCACTAGGTTTAAAATGAGTCATTGAAATATCTACCATATCGAATCTAGTCGTTCCATCTCGGAATACACTTAAATCATTTTTATATCTAATAAATCCTTTTCCTAAATTTTCAGGAATCAATTCTGAAGAAATCATCCCCTTGACTCCCTTAATTGGTTCATTTACATAGGTATCTAATTTTTCTTTAGCATCATCCCATAAAGATTTTATATCATGTTTTTTATATTTAGTTTCAATAAAACTTGTATCTGCTCCGCAACAAACACCAAAAATTGTTTCATTATCACAAATTTCACAATGCCTAATTCCAATATCTATTTTTGATTCTTTTACAATAGCATCATATATTTTTCTTTGATTTCCTACATCATGACCTACTGGAAATAATGAGTGTATTTTAGGTTTCATTTCTCTTAATTTAGCACCTTCGGGCTTACCCATTCTACCGCCAACAAATGAGGTTACATTACATTTGATTTCATAATCACATAACTTATTTATGTATTCAAAACCATCCTTATAAGTTTCAAGCATCCCATTGAATAATTTATTTTTAGAATATACATTTAGTAAAACACTAATTTTATCCCCATAAAGAAAATAATTATTATTTTCTAGGCCAACATTGACATTTATTTTATATGCTATCTCAAGATATTCTTTAGGTATGATTGCTACCCCATTACACAAATCAATTTTCATATTATCTAATAATAATTTAATTTCTAAAGCCGATGCTAAACTAAAATGTGCGACATATTCAGGAGCCATAGGTATATTTTTCTCTCTTGATTGATTAAGGGCTTCTAAAAAGTTTTGGGGATATTTTTTAACAATTTTTTTATGCCACTCCGATACATAAGGTGAAGGTATAATAGGGTGATTATTTTCTATAAATTCTCCAACAGGAATTAATAATTCCCCCAAATCCCAAACCTTTCTAATAGGCCAGTCAGCATCAATAGGAATTCCAATTGGCAATTCTTCTTCATCAATTATTCTTCTTGCGGTTCCATCCTTAAATTCCACATAAGGACCATCAATTGTCTCACAAGGAGTAACAACAGTTGCTTTTCCCGGCCTTTCATATTTCATTTGTGTTCCTGTAATTAAAAAGCCTGATAAGGCTCTCATTGTAGCAGGGTGTATAGAGGTCGTAGCAAGCCCACCAAGCCGACTTCTTCCATACCTTAGCCTCATCCCACCCTGTTGCATAGGAAGCCCTAGAATAGGCCTTCCTGCAAGCACATCGCCTAAGAACTTGTAAGACGGTTCAATAACTTTGGATTGTTCTTTATTTTCTTGAATAAATTCACTTAACCAATCCCAACCATCCAATTCAAGAGCATTCGTATATTTTAAAATTTTGGGGGCTTTAAGAACTAAACCTTCGCACATAACTAATACAGCCCCCTCCCTTACCTTATTGCTTTTGACTCTAGGTAAATCTCTTTGACCTGAAACTTCTTTACCGACCCCCTCTCCATCAAGGTATATTGGACAATTTTTAGCAATTATTTCCAATTGCGGATTTGATGGTCTATATTGTAATCCTCTAGCATAAATGGAAACCTCTTCCTTATACCTCTCAATCTCCCTTGCCGTGATTAGTGCTTTAGCAAGATTAAATCTTCTTCTTAAAATATCGGCAATTAAAACTGAAAGTGCTTGTCCAGTTCCTCCTGCTGACCTAATCGGACCTGCAAACGACACATTTAAACAATTAGTTCCATTTTCATTCTGTATAATGGTGGCAGAAACTACTCCTTCAAGAGGTGCAACTAAGATTCCTTCAGTTAAGACCGCTAAACCTGCACAAACTCCATGATAACAAGAAATGGATATTTTTATAGGGTTATCGAAATCTTCTACTTCATCAAATTCCTTAAGAGTTTCTTTCCAAGGCTTATTTTCTCCACAAGTAAATTTAGTAGTAGCACCTTTGCACGAAGGACATTCCTTTTCCCTCCAACCTTGTTTAACAATTCCTTTTCCTTTACATTCGGGGCATTTTTCAAAATTACCATAGAGATAAGATTCTGCGGCGACAATTTTTGAGATTTCTATTGCTACCATCTCACGATTTCCTTCGTGAATATCATTTAATTCTCTTATTTGTTCTGCGGTATTTCTAGGTCTTAAAAAATCCAATAATTTTTGAGTTCGGTCGGCCAAATCTTCTGCTTGAGGTATTTCAACATAATTTTTAGGGTCTATTCCCTTAGACCTTGCTAAAGAAGCAATTTCATATTCTTTATCACATTGTTCTTTGATAAATGAAATATACTCTTGATGATTCATAATTTAAACTTCTTTTTGACCTATATAATCATTGTGCAATACTTGTGTATTTTTCAGTATATCTAAATAGAGCCTTTTCTTTTTGTTTTGCTTCAATCATTATATCAACATCAAGGTTGTGTAAATTTATATAATTATAAATGTAATCCGAATGTGCAGGTGTTTCTTTATCTTCACCTAATTCTAATGTTTTAGATTCTGAATAATGAAAAACTGGCTTAACATCCCAAGTAGAGTAGGCTAATTCTGCTGCTTCTTTTTCGGTCAAACCCCCTGTATTAAATTTATGGTGATGGTAGTCGAAAACAATGGGAATTCCTGTTTTTGTATATATGCCATCATACAAATCTACTACTGAATATAGATTGCCTCGGTCATCATTTTCAATTGTTAGCCTTCTAAGGACAGAATCAGATAATAAATCAATATTATTTACAAATCTTTGCATAGCCGCTTCTTTATCACCATATGCCCCACCTAAATGAATATTTATTTTATTGTAGTGAGAGGGATAAAATCCCATCGCATCAAATATTTCTGCATGAGCCTCTAAGTCTAATATGGTTTTATCTACTACATTGTCATGTGGACTACACAATACATTAAATGGACCGGGATGGGTTGTTATTCTATGTCCATATCTAGTAGCATAATTTCCTGCCTCTCTTAATAACTCTAGGATAGTTTGAGAGTTTGGAAGGTCGGTAAGGTTATAACCTAGTTCAGGATGACTCATAAAAGGAAACATTTCAGAAGAAACACGATAAAATCTAATTTCGTTAGATTCATTCCACTTAAATATAGTTAATAAATCATTAAGATTTTGGATGACTAACTGGGATATTTTTTCATAACCTTCGGCTTCTAAAGTGGCTTTACGCAAAGTTCTATTCGTAAAAATTTTATCTTCTCTTAATTGTGCATTCAAACAAGCATAACCTAACATATTTTGACCTCACTAACATTACTTAATAAACCTTATCACCAATATTATCATTAATAGTAGGTTACAGGCTCATTTTTTGCATCAAGGCCAGTTCTCTCATATGGAATGAATGATATATTTTCTTCGATTTTTTCCGAAGTAATGATAAGAATAAAATTAGCACCATAGAAATAATTATTATTTTTAGTAAAACCTTCTTTATTGTATAGATTATCTTCTCTAAAATGGGATTCTGTAATTGGATAAACCATTTCCCATTCCCAAGGAGTATTAACATCTCTTCTAAAACCATAACAGTTTAATTCTGATAATATAGATTCTACTTGTTTATCCAAAATAGAATTAAATCCTAATGGAATAGTAATAAAATAATTTTCTGATTGAGTGATGATTTGGAGAAGCCCTGCTAAACCTTCAAGATTGTTGATTTTTTCGTTATTATATTCAGCATTTCCGAAATGTTCTAGGGTTGAGATACTAACTATATTTTCTCCCCTTATATCACATTCACTAAATCTTCTATCATCATCTCCTAACTCATCAAAACAATCAATAACCTTTTTTCCTCGATTGCCATAATAAGGTAAAACTGCTCCAACCTCGGTAAAAACAGGAAATTTTTTAATAAACTCTTTTGCTAATGCTACTTCAACACACCTTTCGTTAGATAAAGTTGAGTTAATAAAGTGGTAGAAGTAATTTAATTTCATAATATTTCCCTCCAATTTTTTTTATCATATATTAAATTTATAATATTTTCCAATGTTTCAAGCATAGTAGGGGTTATCTTATGATTATTTCCAATGTAAAATCCACAATCATGTAAATAATCGGCATTCTCAGTTATCGTATTTTTTACATCAAAAGCAGATACAAATGGTTGTTTCAATAAGTTTCCTATTAAAAATGGTCTAGTTTCAATTTTATTTTCTTCAAAAATATCCATGAGAAGATTTTTAATTTGTGGGCTTTTGCAAATGAATGGTAACACCATTGCACTATTTCCTTCCATATTAAATCTAAAAAATAAATTATTATGTTTTTCTAGTATTGTATCAAAAATTTTCAAATTTCTTTTTCTTATTTCAATATAATTATCTAATTTTTTCAATTGTTCTATGCCTAATACTGCATTAATCTCAGTATTTCTAAAATTAAATCCTGAATAAGGAAATAAAAATTTAGAATCTATTTTAGGATTATTTTTAATTAAGTTATTTTTATATTCTGTATCTAAGGATTCTCTACTCATTCCGTGTGAGCGCATCATTCTTAGTATATTATATAATTTATCATCATTAGTGCATACCATTCCACCCTCAATAGTTGTCATATGGTGTCCGTAATAAAAACTAAATGTTGAACCAATTCCTAAATTTCCTACTTTATTATTTTTGTATGTTGCTCCATGCGATTCACAACAATCTTCTATTATCATAGCCTTTGGGAAATGTTTTTTTATCAATTCTACATTAGTAGGTGAGCCAAGTAGATGAGTTACAAAAATAACATTTATTTCCTCAAAATTATTTTTTGCTTCGATTAAAGATTTTTCTGATATTCCGAAATCAAATAAATCATTATCCGCTACTACAAATTCAATTCCAAATTGTATCATCGTTGATATATTAGTAGCCCATGTGCAAGCCGGAGTTAAAACTACCATTTTCTTGTTTTTAAAATATTCATTCTTAATTGCCCACAATAATAACATATTGGCTGTTGAACCTGAATTAACAAAAACTGAATGATTACAACCTTGCCATTCCGACCATTTCTGTTCGAATTCCAAAACCTTTTTCCCATTTGTAAATCTATCTGAATCTACTAAGAAATCAATCATTACTTGCTTTTGTTTTGGTTCAATAGTATTTTCCATCAAAGGCCAATCGTAACTCATAATTTTAATTATTGTAACTAAGTATTAAAAACTTTCTTTAATTTAGGATATTCATTTTCTAATACTATTAGAATCTCATCTATAAATTTTTTAGTTTCTTCCACATCAACATTAATCATTTTTTTTAGATTATATAGTGTCCAATGATATTGTCCAATAACTTCTTGAACTGTTGTTTCTATTTCATCTTCGGCTTTAAATGTGCTATCGTAAGATACGGTATCTATTTGTGTTTTCATCTTTTGACATAATTTTCTGATTCTTTTTAAGGTCATTTTTTTTCTTCTTTTTGAAGTAATGGTTGTATAATAATCTAATTCAATAAGTTCATCGATTAAATTTTCTAATTCAATTATTTGCTTACTTATTACTCTAATTGGTGTTGTATTTTTTTCTAAATTGTTTTGCATAATTTCTGCATCTAATTGGAAAATGCTAATTTCGTATTGTGATGCACAAACAGGTCCGCAAAATCCTTTTTGACCCCTATTAGTTTCAATAAAAACCAAATCGGATTCAATATTACAAAATGAACATCTTTTTTTAGATTTATCTAACATTAAATATAATTTAAATCACTACTACTTAAAACTATTTAAATATTTTTTCCATTATTATTTCATCTGAAGTTTGATTTGTCAGTAATTTATACTTATTCTTATCATATAAAAATGTCGTTATTTCATTATAATTATTTTCACAAACTATATAAAAATTATATCTATCAAAATTTTTTATACCAAAATTCATAAACCATTCTGCTAATTCAACACATTTATTAAAATTTTCTAAATCATTATAGTGAATTAAAAAAATACCCCTACAATACATAGCCTGAATTCGGTGTAAATCTCCCGCTAATAAATCCTGAAAATAATCCATTAAATTGTCATCCTCTAAAAAAAATTCATCATTTGTTATTTTTTCTTCGAAATATTGATTTTCAATTTCTTCAATACTTTTATCAATATGTTTTTTTAATATATATGTAATCATAATATTATGGTAATCATTACTATTAATTTCCCTAAAAAACTTTATTCTAGTTAAATAAACAATGATTAAAAATAACCCAATCATAATTAATTCTATAAGACTAAATAGCATTAATTTCACCTAAGCACGATTATTTGATTTAATTTTTAAGATAGTTTCTTAATGTTTTAATTTCTTCGTAATAATTTCTTTTTACTACTTTTTTAATTATTGTCATCATAGGTTTTTCTACCTTAGTTTTTTTAATATTTTCTAACCATACTTGATAATCAATTCCCTTTGTCATTTTAAATCTCTTTAAACAATTATTACAAAATGGTAATGCAAGAAATAATGTTTCATCTCTCATCCATTCATCGTTCCAATTACTACCTTGTGATTCATACCCGCAATAATTAACATATCTCGTTCCTTTTTCGAGAGTATATTGTTGAAACTGTATATGGCGTATTTTCGGTATCATTCAACCACCTTACGGTTTTTTGAAAATAATAAGGGTGTAGTTCTGTATTTAATAATAGTAGCACCAAATATTAATAACATTGTCAAGGTTAAAGTCTGTTGAATAAAGAAACTAATACTACTAATGTAAATAGCATAAAGCCACCAAGAACCATTACAAAATAATAGGATTAGCGTAGTCCACAAACTAAAATCATCAGTTTTTTTCCTCTCAATCATGCGAGCAATTTGAGGAATCCAAGAAGATAATGAAAAGACGGCTATAAATGCCATGATTGATTCTATAATTGCGCTTTCCATCATTCTCACTCCTTATTAATAAAGTCGGTGTGTTCTTGAGGTAGTCTATGTTTTCTTCTTTCAGCAAGGTTATCTATATATTTTGCAGCAGACTTAACACCCTCTTCAAATCTTTTCCGAGCAACTTCATCACCTTCAGGGACTAATCCCATTTTTAATTCATTTACTACTTCTGCTATTAAATCAGAATCTAAAATAGCATTAAAAACTTCATATTCAACATGAGTAACCGTTTTCGCTCTCATCTCATCACTATCCAACGGCAACAAAACTCATCATTAGGCGTTGCAATTCTACAACTCATTTCCATACCACAAACATCACAATATTGTTTCATGTTTTATTCCTCTATTCATTACCTTTATCAAAGTTTCGGTCAAAATCTTCTAAGTTTGCCGCATCTTTGGAATATTTTTTCTTTAATTCCGACAAGGTAGTAATTGGAATAATAGGTCTTTTTTCATTATAAAATACATCACCATTTTCTATTATTTTCCTATCTTCATAAGGAGATGCAACCCTACGATATAATTCTAATTTAACACATTCTAAAACGCCAATAAAATCATTTACAAATGAATAAGAAACACCATTAGCAGTAATTAATCCTTGTGCTACTGAAGATATAAAATAATTTAACCTACCTCTAAAATTACCATTACGAAGTTGTGTTATTAATGCAGATGATAATTCATCTAATTCTTTTCTTTCTTCTTTAGGAATATATGGCATATTATTCCTCCGAGGCCTGTTCTGATTTGTATTTTGAAGCCATTATTTTTTTATATATTGGATTAGAAACTTGATTCCATTTTCTCAATATCCATTCTTTTGTCATATAATCTTCTTCTTCTCCATCTTCCATGAGCATTCCTCTAATCTTAGATTATTTAATACCTATATAATACTTATTTAGAAGTTTTCTTTTAGATAACCATCCATTTTCATTTGGTCTTTCATCAAAACATTATAATAAGTAATTCCATTTTCTACAACGGGCTTATAACCCCCTGTGTATATAAGAAACTCTTCAGGATTATTTTGTATCGAAATAGAAGGCCTATCATTTGGACCATCCCAATTGTGGTGTGTAACACAAAGACGACATTGCTCATAATGTATAGATGGTGAAATTAAACAAACATTAAAGATATAACTATCAACCCTATAATCTGCAACCAAATACCCTAATAAATCTAACCAAGATTTTCGCACGATAGGAAATCCACCGAAATTAGTAGTGTGTGTATTAATCCATTGTGGAAGCCCTATATTTACCTCTATTGGCATAAAACAAATTTTTTCAGGCCAACGCTCGGAATCACCTCTTAAAAGTAAATCCCAATGAAATGAATTCATTACTACATCATCATTCCAAACGCAGACTAACTCCCCAGTAGATAATTTAGCGGCTTTATTATAATAATAATCTAAGTTTGTATATCCTTTAGGTTCACTAATTGAAATTTTACAATCACAAAAAGAATATTTTTCAAATAAATTTTCTATTTCAGAAATAGTATTTAAGGTTTTAAAATCATCATTATCTATTATAATAATAACCTCCCAAGATTCTATTCCTGATGCTCTATCCAATAAAGACTTGATAGATTTCATCAATAATTTTTCCTTACCTCTAGTAGGAATTAAAAACGATACCAAAGGAGTTTTATCAAGCATAATATATAATCCATCCATTATTATTTAAGTCTTACTACTAAAAATTTCTCTTGGATAAAGACCAAGAATTATAATCTATCTCTTCGTGTGGGTGTTTTAAATAATACTCTACTAAATATGCAGAAACAAAGAAAATAGTTGAATTAAAGAATTTCAAAATCATTGTAGTATATGATTCTTCAAGATAGGCTGAAGTAAAACCAAATATTTGGAATCCTCCATGTATAATTAATCCTATTTGTGCCAATCTTGCAATCAAATATCTCAGATTCATATTAATCAATCCTTTTTAATTATTATTTTGTTCGATGAACTTATCATTAGATTCTCTTTCTTGAGCATTAACTGGGTCTGAGAACCGTTTAGGAGAGATTGCTTTATTCTTTTTCTTAGGTTTCTTTTTTTTAGAAACTAAATTATTTATCGTTTTTTTACTCTTTTTTCTTTTATCTCTAAATTTTGGACTATCTTGAGGAACTGGGTCAAAAGATTTCGAATTTAATTCCTCTCTTTCTTTAATTATCTTCTTTTCCGATTCAACAGTTTTCATATATTTTTTTATTTTTAATATGTCATCGACTGGTTTTTCTTTTAACTTTCTCATTACGAAAAATTCTCCCAAAATACCTGCATAACAAACTAACATTAGTGCTGAAAAAATGATTTGTCCATTTTGACAAAATAATTCTGCATTTGAATCAGAAGCATATCTTGTCTCTAATTTAGTGGCGTTGAATAAACCAAGACCGCCAACAAAAGCCCCCATAACATAATTCCCAATACGCTTATAACAACTTCTAATTATCATATTTACTCCTCCTCAGTATTAAAATAATCTATCTTATTAGCAAGATTGATTCTATGGGTTTTAATTTTCATACGCCTTTTTAATAAACCTTTCTTGTAAAGAAAATTTAATCTATTTCTATCAATAGATGATGAGGGGCGACCTTTTTTATGTCTTTTTGCTACCATTTCAATCACCTATTCTTCCTCACCCAATATTTTTTCCAATATTGCATAGGGTGTGTCGAAACCTAATAATTTGTAATTCGATACACTACCTTTATCTATGGATATAGGAAAAATACGACCAATTAATTCATCATCTTCTTCGAATAAATCTTTAACTTTAATAGTTTCAAAACTCATTTTATCACCACTAATTTACCCAATCATGGATTCTTTTACTTCCAATCATTATTGCTGAAGCCCACAATCCTATAAATATACCCAAATTTTCATCTGTTGTATAAGTATAAATAGAACCAACTATTGAGACTAAACTAAGTCCAAAACCAATTTTATCTATATTTTCTCCAATATTTAGTAGTTGTTTAATGTGTAGCATATTCATTTTATTCACCCTTTTCTTTTCTTGAAACAATTGTTAATTGATGGTCGCAAGTTCCAAAATTTTCATCCGACCAAACAACCAATCTTCTTAAAGGAACAAAAATCGGTGAAGTTATCTTACCAATCATCCTTCTTAAATTGCTCATAAAAGGTGTTTTACTTTACACCTATATAAATGTTATTTATCTTTTGCCACCGAAATAAGGTTCTCCATGACCTTCTGCGAGCAAAGTTTGAGTCAAATCTTTAGACTCATCCTCACCCTCACTAAACTTAACAATAGTCAATTCTCCCAAGCATCTTCCGAATTTTCCCACTCCATGCGATTTAAGTATGATTCTATCGGCTTCTTGGATAAGTTCTTTAACTCTTTTAGTAGCAGCCTTACCCTTTACCTTTTCTTCAGCATCCCTTGTTCGTGTTTCAGGTGTATTTATTCCAAACAATCTAATGCGAATGTTATGGTGGATTTTAAAGCCTAAATCAACTTGTGCATCAATTGTGTCGCCATCAACTACTCTTATTACACGAATATCGTATTCATACATAATTATTCTAAATATATCCAACTATATAAAATCTCCCAATATTTTAAGTATCAGTAGCACTATGATATAGTATGGTGTCATCAAATCCTTGGAGTGATTTAAAATGAAAATTAATAATTCCGATGATTTAAAGGATTATATTATTGAATTAATGAAAGATAAAAATGTTTCTAAACAACACAATTTTATATATGATAATGAATTAATTGAATTAACGGAAGTTGAAAGATATAGTAGTTATAGTAAAGAAAAATATTTTGATTGGTTAGAATATGATACTTTGTATATGATAACCCCTACGAGGAAATCGGCAAGAGAATTTATAGAGGCGTCAGCAGAATTGAAAAATAATCCTAATAAAAGGAAAATCTTTTACTATTATAGGCCTAGTGGAAGCGATATTATATCTTATGTAGTTAAGTCAAGAGAATCGGGTAAGTGGCTTAATAATGAATGGTATAAAAAAAATTGGATAGAAAATGGAGATTGGGTAAGGGCTTACGCTAAATTGGATAGTTTTAAAGGATTGAGAAGTTTAATGAATTGGGATAAAGAACCTTGGAGTGATTTCAAATGAGTAAAGATAGCCAATCGTGGATGAAATCTTTGACAGGAATCAGTAAAGCCGAATTATTAATAAACAGCAAATATTGTAACCCTTCGGAACTTAACATTAAATTTTTGAAACGGGAAGATGTTATATTTCAACCTTCTGAATTTCGTGAATATAATTTATTTTATATGTTTACTAATTTTCAGGAAACCCAACGACCCGATATGGTTAGTTATGATATATATGATGCTATTTGGGATAATAATGCTAAATTGATGTGGACTATTAGAAATGATACTAAACAAAGGTTTAAAATACCCATTGTCCATTCTCGACATAATTATGTATTAATGGGTAAGGATTATTTTAAAAAGATTGATGCTAAGTTTATGCAAAAAAGAATGCTAGGGAATTTTATGAATTGGGATAGTTTGCCTTGGGAGGTGAAGTCATGAAGAAAGCATGGGAAGGATTATACGATATGCTCACAAAGGGAGGGGTAAGAGAGCCTGAGTTTGTGGAATTGAATAAAATTCACAAGCCTGAATGGTGGGGTAAATTTCACCAATATAGCGGTGGGAAAGAGAAGAATTCAAGGCTTCGGCTCAAGTTATTTAATCTGAGAGAAGTGAACTATTCCACCATTAAATCATTACCTTCAGGGTCTTTTTTTATTGTTGCAGTATCAAAAGGAGAAAAAGTTTCCTACTATATTAATCTCAGAATAGCAACTGAGGGGTATTGGCAAACGATTTTGAGGTCTATGGATGGTGCTAATATGCTAACATGGCAAAATTCCCCCATTTCTTATTTCGGAGATACAAGGGAGTATAAAGATGGATTTAGAGGATATAAGTATTACTTAATTGAAAAGGATGTTCCATTCATCAATTGGAATGCATTACCTTGGGGTGATTTAAAATGAATCAATATACAGAATCTAAATTAGATTTATTGACAGGTATGTTAAGAGAAAATATTTCATTAAACTCAATGGGTGTAGACCATAAAAAACTCACAATGGCTCACTTAAAAAACGATGATATACTCGTTAATAATCCCTATAAGGAAGGAATTTTTTCCTTCTTTACTAATTTTTCTAATACTTCTGAGGGTGGTGAAAAGGTTTCTTATGATATATATGATGCTTATTATGATGATGATGATAAATTATGTTGGCAACAAAGAGATGGACCCCCACAATCAAATCTCCAGCGAGATAAGATAAACAAACCTATATTAGCAATTAAGGGATATACTTACAATTTAGCAAGAGAATCATCCGATGAATACATATATTTTTTAGATACTCAATTTTTAGAAAAAAATATTTTAATAAATTGGAATCAATTACCTTGGGGTGGTAAATGATGGTAAGAATTAATGCGGCGACAAAGAAGTGGTTAATGAATAATGGGTTAGACCCACATACTGCTCACCTTTGGGCAGATGAAAAGACGAGAGAAGAATTGTTAGAAATGAATTTCAATGAAACGATGCATCATTTATATGAGGTTTATGATTTTTGGTATGCTAGGAGTGATAGAGCCAAATATGATGAAGAAACCTTTTTTAAAGATGGCTTTCCTAAAAATAGGGGTTTTTACCCATTTACAATGACCTTTAGAGATATGATTGGAAAGGATATTAGATATGATGATTACATATATCAATATATACGAGGAGTAAAACAGAAAGGAGGACTCACACTAACCCTTCCAACAAGTGAATATTTAAATTTGATTACAGTATGGGGTAAGAAGGATAAAAAGGAAACTCTTTTCATAAATTATGATGAATTACCTTGGGGTGAGAAATAATGACGAATAGAAATGAAATTTTATCGGTTTTTGATAAACATAGGAAAATGGTTTTTAAAAAGATTGATGAAAGAATTAAGAGAGATTTAATGTATTCTTATAATCTAACAAAAGAGGATTGGGATGCTTTAGATGAGTGGGAAAAAAAGGAATGGAGTCATTATGGGCTTTTTTGGAGGGATTGGATAGATGTGCCTTATGAAGGTGTTTATGATTACATTAATGAATTACATGATGAGTTTTGGAGTAGAGATGAAGTTTTTACTAATACTCTTAATGCAAGAGTTGGTCTTGACCCTAAAGATATTCATGATGAATTGACGGCGTTAGTATTTAGTAATTTAAATGAAATAGCAGGTATTAACGATAAACGGATATTTATTAATTGGAATAGTTTGCCTTGGGGTGATTTAAAATGAATAAAGAACAATTTCGCAGACTTGTTGAGAGATTGGATTTAGAAGATTTATATTGGAGTGAACAAATAAGGTCAAGACCGAATCCTATTACTAATCCTTACTTATCGGAAATCAATACGGTTTATGTGATATTTAATCCACAAACTGAAAAGGTTGAGAAAATAATATATTCTACACCTAAAGAAACTTATATATACACTAATTTAAAAGAGTCCTACAATGGTCGATTTTATGGGTTTGGTAAAGATGATTGGTATTTTGATGAAGTTAATATAGATGAGAATGGTAACTTACTATTTGGTCCAGTAACGGATGAATTGAGAATCCATACATTTCGTTATCGAAACATTCCAATTAATATACAAAACGAAGGAAGAGGATGGCAACTACCGACTAGAGGCGCAGGATTTATTTTAAATATAGGAGGGAGGAAATGGATGAATTGGGATAAAGAACCTTGGAGTGATGTTAAATGAAATCTAATAAAACTGCTAAAATACCTAATGGTGTAAGTGTTATAATAGGGTTCGCTGATGAGGATTTAAGTGGTTTAGAATGGAATATAGGAGAATGGTCTGAGGGTGATATGTATATATATCTCTCGGATAAGGGTTCAAAGGATTTTGTAAAACGGCTTGGTGAAGCGAAAAATTTCTTTCTTTTTACTAGAGATTCTTGGGGAGATTATTATGATTTTGATGATGACGATGAGATAGTTTGGATAAAACCGGGTTACTATGATAAAGATAATGATGTTTATTATGGTTTTAATGAGGATTATAGGAGAAATGAAGAACCTGAGGGAAATATTAGGCTTAACATAGACCCTGACGACCAAGAGCATTGGTGGGAAGATGGTGTGGAAAATGGCTATGATTTGATTCTTAGGCAATATCTTGCATTGAACAATCCTTTTATGAACTGGGTTAATAATCCTTGGAGTGATGTTAAATGAATAAAGACCCTGAATCTCAATTAGATTTATTGACAGGTATGCGGAGGGAAGATATTTTACTACACGCTAAAGAGGTGGATTATGGAAAATTCACAATGACTCACCTAAAAAACGATGATATACTCATTAATAATCCTCCAGTATTACCGAGAAGTAATATGACTTTTTCTCTTTTTACTAACTTTTCTTGGGCGTATGGTTATGAAGCCAAGTTCGACAAGAAAAAATTGGTTTCCTATGATATATATGATGTATGTTATGATGACGATGATAAATTAAGGTGGGTAAAAAGAAATTACAAAGAGGAGATGGAGAAACCTATAAAACACTCCCGAATAACTTTTAATTTAACAAATGTTCCTCACGAAAAATTATATTTTTTTGAAAGAGGGTTTTTAAATAAAACTAATTTCATAAATTGGAATGAATTACCTTGGGATGGTGAGAAATGATGGTAGATAAATTTAAAAATATAAAAGCGGGTGTGTTTATTGAATTATTAACCAAGAGTGTTAACACCTTCTCCATCAGAAGTTTCTCCGGGGAAAATGAGACTATAAGAGTTGATTCTGAAGGTCAATATTTATTATCAATTCCTCAAAGTCTCAAAAAAGATTTCGCAGATAATTACTGGGTTGCTTTAAAATATGTTAATAGAAATGAAATGGTTATAGCGACTATAATTACTTTAAAGGAAATGGTGGATAAAGATGTTATTAATCCTTACTTATATAAAAGATACTATATTAAATTAAAAAGGCCTTTGACAGAAGAGGAATTTAAATATTTTTTAAAAATGGATAGGATATATGAAATTGACAGGGAAAAACTTGGATTTCAGTCGGATGGCGATGGAGGATATTTGAGTTATGATTCTGAGTGGTTAGATGATGTATATTGTTGGACAACATACGATGAAATATTCCCTATGAAAATAATTTCTAGTCAAAGGTCTATGTTGAATTGGGAAAAAGAACCTTGGGAGGGTGTGAAATGAAATTCAAAGATGTTAATGAGTTCAAAACCTATCTCGAAGATAAACTATCAAGTAAGAAAGTTTTGAAACAACACCTAAATGTTTTTGAGGACTCAAGAGAAATGATAGATATAAACAAAGATAAGACAAATCTAACTTGGGATTGGATGAAAAATAATACAATATACTTAGTAAGAAGTAAACAATCAGGAAGATTGACTTATCTATATGCTCCAAAATCGGGGGAGAAAAAATCATATGAGGAAAGTGGATTTGTAATAGATGACTCCGATAGAAAAATGAGGAATATTTTTTATGCACAAAAAAATGTTCGGAGATTAAAGGAAATCATTAAGAACTCCTCCCCAACTCTTAAATTTGACAAATATCAGGTAGGAGATTGGGATGCTCCAAATATTGATGCTAAATGGGTTCAAGCGATATTCAAAGTTGATTTAGGCGATAAATTATTCATGAATTGGAACAATAATCCTTTTGAGGTGAAACAATGAGTAGTAGGGTTGAGGAAGTTAAATTGTGGGTTAGTAGTTTTTTAAATTTAAAAAATGATTTTGAGATGGAGAGGATTCGGAGTAATAATATTGATATACTTATTCCGTTGGAAAATCCTCTCGAAAATATACCAACTGAAACCTATCTATTCACAAGAGAATTGGTCGGTGGTGAAAGTGGGTGCTATGCCTATTTAATCAATCTTAATAAAAATTTAGTAAAAAAAATTATTAATTCGCCGATTGGTTATCGAGAGGAGCCGGCATGGAATTTCATTTCTTTTAAAGGAGATGATTTGGAGATGTGCGGGAAGTCTACAACACCCTTGAGTGTTTTATCAATGTCTAATCAGGTAAAAAGGGGTTTTATCAATACCCTCGATAATCTATTCGCAAATCGAGTTTGGCCTCCGGTAGTCAAAAAAGGAGGGGGGTATCATTATACCAACCATGAGTTTGATATTTTAAATAGAAATGGTTATCATTTTACATGGTATATGGAAAACTATGCGATGTATAAGATAATCCAAAGTGAGAAGAAATTTGATTTTTTGAATTGGGATAAAGAACCTTGGGAGGATTTGAAATGAAGATAAAGACTTCTAATTTTAAAGATAAGGAAGAATTCTTTCAATGGGTTGGGAAGCATGGTAATGACTATTATAGAGAATACAAAGATAAAGTGAAAGATTGGAGAACTGAATTAGATGATGGGAGTTATACGGTCAAAAGATTTAACGGAGTTGTTTTTAAGCCTAATACTATATACTTAGTGAGAAATTGGAGTGAATTAGACCAAGGTTATGATGGAAGTAATTATTTCTTCTATTATTGGAGGCCTAATTTTATCAAGAGTAATATCTATTACAATCCTAAGTTTTATACTCCACATGAGGGTTCTTTAATTAGGGTTGATGGAAGTGGAGGAGGAAATAATATTCCTCAAACTGTTGAACAAATATCAATGAAATGGATTGATATACCTAAAAACATTTTCTTGAATTGGGATTCTAACCCTTTGGATGAAAACATTAAGTAGCATTAAATCTATGAGGTAGTGTGGGATTCATTTTATCTTCATAATCCCAATATCCCAATTTTTTCCAA